>CAJDUS010000033.1_pt1 | contig 18333 bp, 16 predicted proteins | sample 7390831 | NCBI WGS metagenome assembly CAJDUS01 (sample SAMEA7055684, study PRJEB34461) | soil metagenome | biome: terrestrial ecosystem; feature: Peninsula; material: soil | place: Antarctica | collected 2016
TTGTAGCATCTCACGTGCTACAATTCTGAAATGACAAGAATTGGCATTCGAGAACTCCGACAACACGCGAGTAGGTACCTGGAGCAGGTAAAGGCGGGAGGAGTCGTTGAGGTCACTGAGCGCGGAAAACTCGTAGCTCTCTTGGTCTCACCGACGCCGGCCGTCACCTCGCGGGACCGGCTTATCGTCTCGGGTCGTCTCATTCCGGCGAGGGGTGAGTTACGACTGCCGCTTCGTCGAGTCGTCCCAAGGGGAAGACCCACTGCATCAGAGGAACTTGCCGAAGTCCGTCAGGACCGACTCGCGTGATTTACATTGACACTTCGGCATTGGTGAAACTGCTGTTCGAGGAACCCGAGAGTCTCGCACTGACGGAGTGGCTCACCACGAGGGCCGACGTTCCAAAGGTCAGTAGCGACCTGTCAACGGTTGAACTCCTATGCACGTGCAAGCGAATCGACGACGGTGCACTTGACGACGCCAGGCTACTCCTCGGCGGGATTGACCTCCTGCCACTCGATCATGTCGTCGTTGAGCAAGCTGCGGCCATTTCTCCACGCGAGTTGCGGAGCCTTGACGCAATCCACCTAGCAAGTGCAATTTCCTTGAGAACGGATCTGACCGATTTCGTCGCGTATGACTCGCGTCTCTGCTCAGCTGCTACGGCAGCCGGTCTGCTGGTGATTTCGCCAAAGTGAATCACACTCTCATGCCGGAGTCCGCAAATGTCGAGATGATGATTCCAAGAACCGATGATGGCGATTATCCGAATTTAGTTCCGCAGTTTCCATACTTGCTGTGACCGACCCTGAGGTTCCATGAGGTTCGCGCAACTCAAATTTGTGGGCGCTGAGGGACTCGAACCCCCGACCTGCTGAGTGTAAATCAGCTGCTCTAACCAACTGAGCTAAGCGCCCGAGATTGCCAATCCTAGATGACGCCCGTATCGAGCATGAATGCCATCAACTCACGAGTAGCAGCAAACACGGGGTGACGAATGACGTCAGTGGTCGTCACCAACTCTTCGTTGTAGTAGTCGGCCGCGAGCGCGCCAGCCTCTCGGGCGATGAGGAGTCCAGCGAGGTAGTCCCACGGGTTGAGACCGGTTCCTTGCGCCACTCCGTAGACGTCGAGTGAACCGTCGGCGACGAGACAGATCTCGAGACTGGCCGCGCCGAGTGAACGATTCTGCGACCACCCAAGGTTGAGCGAGGGATAGCCCGACGACCCAACGATGGCGTTCGAGATATCGGTCTCATTGGTCGGATGGATGGACCTTCCGTCGCGGGTGGCGCCACTCCCCAACTCCCCCTCGTACACGGTGCCCGTTGCCTGATTTCTCACGAGGCCGGCAATGAGTTCGTCGCCTCTCAGTACCGCGATACTCGTCGAATAGAACGGCACACCTCGGTCACAGTTGGTCGACCCGTCAATGGGATCGACGACGACGGTGAGTTCGCCGCCGCCAGTCGTGCCCGACTCTTCACTTACTACGCGGAAGCCGGCTCCCCCCAGTACACGACGTGCAACCTCGTCGGCGGCAACGTCCAGGTGATACTGCGTAGCGCGGTCGCCGGAAAGGCCGCGGCCGCGATGTTGTTGCACCGCTTCGCCAATCTCTTGCGCGCACTCACGAAGCGGAAGAAAGAGTGCGTCGGTCACGTTGCCACGGTAGCGGTGTCGGGGGCTATCCTGAGTGTCAATGGCCGCCATTGACGTCGCTGGATTCGTCGCAGACCTGAAAGACCATGCGGTGACGCACGGGTTCCACGTGCACGACGAACGACACTTCGTGGAGACCTACTCACTACGTCAAGCATGGGAGGTCGACCTCCATCCCGAAGACGGCTGCGGTGGACCGGTTGATTTACACATTGAGTTGGACGTGGACCCACGCACATTGTTGGCGTTCGAAGACGCAGTACTCGGACTGCCCGATGAGGTCGATCCACCCGACGAGTTTCACTTTCCGCTGGTCCTTACGTGGACCTTGCCGCCAATGCCCCATTCACCAGACCTGCTCCGCCTCGCCATCGACCTGGCGCCTATCGGCGGCCTCGAGATGCCTCTCGAAGTAACTGCCACCGACGCGTTTGCGTCACCAACCGAAGGCAGCGAACGGCGGATATCCATCGTCGCTCGACGCGCTATCTCGCTTAGTCAAGTCGCCAAAGGTGAAGACCCCTTGTGCGACATCTTCGAACGCGGGCGCAGTGTTAGTGACTTCTTGTTGCAAGCTGCTGACTCGTGGCTCGGCTAACAAGACTTCTGACCCCACTCGCTGCATTGTGTGTTGCGAGCATCACTCTCTCCTCGTGCGGCACGGGCGGAGCGCTCGGTGATGCGCGTAGCTCGTGTCGAATTGTGAAGGAGGCACTCGCGACGCAGGCCCGAAGTGAGTCGCCTGGTGTCAACGCCACTTCCCGAGCGAAGTTGCAAGGTAAGGCAATGAACGAGCTACTAAAGGCGACACCATTGGCCGCCGCGGCGACGTCAGCCGACGGAAGTTGGAATGCGCTGATGACGACCATCAACGAAGCCGAACGCGTTCCACTGCAAAATTTGGCGGCGTCGCTCACTCGCCTCTGCAAGGTCGCCGACTCGTCAAGTCCCTACCTCTAAACCTCATCCTTCGGCACGCGATCGTGCAGCCATTCGAGGGAGTTCTTCTCGAGCATGGCCTCTTCCCAACCCTCCAGGGCGTCCTCAAGGCCAGCCAACGATGAGAACTTGCCGACGACCACCACGGTGAGGTCGCTCACCTTCTCTTCGGGATTGGTGAAACCGCCGAACATGAGCGGCGTGAGTACGAAATCGGGCTCGACCATGAGGTAAAGCTCGCCCGTTGCCTCGATCCACGACAACTCGTATTCGTTGTCGGCACCGTCAGTCCACTCGCTGCCGAACTCGAACTCATTGCTCTCGCGTCGCGCTTCGTTCTGGTCGTAAAACTCTTCAATGTCCATGGTCACAGCCTACGTCGGGCGTGTGTGCGTTGTGAAGTGCGTTGGTCGCCGCATCATCACTGGTATGAGAACTGCACTCGCGCTGCGCACTCCGGTGTTCATGGAACAATGCGCCGCTCGACCTGTACTAGGCGCCATGACACTGAAAACCGACCTATTGGGACAGATGCGCTACGAGTGGCAACACGTCGGACACACGAGACGCTCTCGAACGGCGATGACGAGTTTGAGCGAACGTCATCCAAACCTTCGCCTCGACGGACTCATTGATCTCTGCGACATCGTGACGCTCCTCGAGCGTCGCGGCGGCGCCCTGCTCCAAACGTTGATTCCGGGCATCGTGAGTGTCGCTCGACAACTCGGGTTTGGTGAGGGCATCGTCGACGAGCCGAGTGAGACATTGGGCGTCGCACTCGGCCTCGCGAGTGAACTCCTCACCGACTGGGCGGGACAGTCTCGTCAGTACGCCGCCCCCGACATCTTGTCCGCACTACGAGGACGACTTCGTCGTTGGCTCTTGAAGGAGAAGGCGGCTCAACGGGTCGTGTCGAACTACGACCAACGTGACGAGCCAGCAATGGAATCGTCACCGCTTCTCGCTCGCCTGCACAGTTTTCGGGGTAGTCAGTACGACCGAATCGCCCGTCTCACCTACGCCCGCGTCTACGAGGGTCGTTCCTTGCGCGAAATTGCCGCCGATGATCACTCGGCACCGTCTTCGCTACAAAAAGAGCTGCAGCACTTCGCTGTGCGCTTCCTCATCTAGGTGAAATACAGGACCGCCATTGTCGAATCGCTATTTATTCCCAATACCACTACCCTTCGAAAAACATGGCGCGCACACAGTTTTCTCTAAAGAGCGCTCATCTTTTGATGTGGTCGAGTCCGGTGCTACTCCTAGTACTGGTCTTCACCCTCACCTCGGCGACCACGTCGAGAACCTCGGCGACCACGCCGAAGACTTCGGCGACGGCCGTCACAACTACGCAGCCGCGAATGACGACGACGACCGAAGCGCGCGCGACCTCCGTCACGACGAGGCCCAGGGTGCCGGTCGTAACGAGAGTTCCGACGACCGAATCGACCCAGCCAGTCGACAACAACTTCTCGAACGTGACCAAATCGACCGAGCGACCCGCCGCGTCAGTGCCCAACGCGAACGCAATGATCGGCGCATTGTCCGGACCGATCGGGCCCACGCCCGCCGTCGTCGACGTGCCCCTTCGCGGGCCCGGCACGTGGACGCTGACCTCGAGCGCTTCGACGAACCAAACCTTGAGTTGTGGCTCGGTGACCAGTCCGGTGACGGGCCAAGTCGTGGTCGGGGACGCGCAAATCTGTCAGCTGGAGATCACCTCCACTGCGGGCGAGGCGTCGACGTGGCAACTAACTCGCACCACATAAGGAGTTTTGCCAGACCCCTGCAGGGCTCAGCGCTCTTGATCTACTTCGTACTGCTCCCTTTCGTCGTCGTCGCCAAGTGGAGTCGCACCAACCGCCTGGGTGACGGAACACTCGTGCGTTGCCTGCTCGTGGTGCTGGCCCTCTTCTGGTTACTCTTTCTGCTCCAGGTGGTTCGCAACGTGGTACGCCTTCGACGCGGTGGGGTCGCCCGCGGAGGCGCCAGTGCCTGGCTCGCCGGACTCGTCGTTGCACTCTTGCCATTCCTCGTTTCCAGCGCGGCGTCGGAGGTGAGCCGCCCTCACCCGCCCTCGGTGTCAGTGCGCGCCGAAATGAACGACAGCGCACGCTCCGCCATGCAGCTGCGTCACGGACCGTCGAGACCAACTCCTCCCGGATCGCCCCTGCGAACAACGTCCCTTAGCGCGCTTCCATTAGCCCTCATGGCGAAGCGCCGAAGTGACCTACTTCGCCAACATCAGTTCACCGAACGAGACGGCGACGTGGACGAAACCATTGAACTTCTCCGCGCACTGAATCCCGCCCTCATTGCCCAACTGCGCCAGATGGTCGGCGACGCCATTGACGGCGTAATTGAAGTAACGCCGCGTGACGAGCACGTTTCGACAACCGCCACCACCGATCCGCTCGTGGTCTGTTATCTCGGCGCGGCGGGTGAGAGTTCACTAGTCGGGTTCGCACGTGAGGGCGGTCGCCTAGCAATTCTGCCCACGTGGACCAGTGACGACGTTATGAACGCTGTCGTGGCCCTGCACCAGGGAAGGATTGTCTTCGCAGACACCGAAGGTTCACTGCTTCGTGCGCTAGCGACGCGGACAGTGCGCAACACCACCGTGGTGTACCTCGGCCACGGGCGTGACCTCGACGCGGAGTTGGCCTCCTGTGCGATCACGCTGAAGCCCTACGTGAACGAATCGCGAGGCGTCGTGACCTCGATGTGGACGAATGCGACGGCCGATGAAATTCACGTCACGAATGGCGATATTCGCATCGACCTCCTGCGCGCCGACCCCCAGGTACAAGGCCTCGTCGAACCGCTCACCGCCTCGCTTCGACGTCGCGGCATCGAGATGCTGGCCTACCTTGCGCTGCACCGTCACGAACCAATCACCGGCGACCGACTTCGCACCAGAGTCCTCACCCACGCCGACGTTGACGCGTCACTTCGGACCCTCGCGAACACTGCGAGCGTCGTACGACGAAGTGTCGGTTCCGACGCGTCCGGTCAACGTCTGCACACCGTGACGTCGTCGGGCCTCTACGTTACCCACGGAATTACCAGTGACGTAGAGATCTTCACCACCTTGATTGGACGGGCGCGAAACCTCGCCTCCGACGAAGGGGCACCCCTCGCGCATCAAGCGCTCGCCATGGTGAAGGGCGAGCCACTCGCCAGCGCCCTTCGCGGCTTCGAATGGTTCCTCGCCGAAGGCTTTGGCGCGCGGCTCTCGCGCGACGGCGAGTGGGCCGCGCTCGCCCTGCACCATGACGCACTGGAGCACGGTCGCTTCGAGCTCGCGTTTTGGTCTCTTCAACAAGGTTTGTTGATTGACCCTTACAGCGACGTCCTCCTCGAAGCGCTCGCACGCGTGCCGCGCTTACGCGAGTTTGGCGGCGATAGAACCAGCGCTGCGAAGCACGAGCCCGTCGGCCCCGGCCGAGCTGAAGCGATGAGTTGGTCGTTCAACGGCTTCAGCAATCAGGTCACCCAATAATTGGGTGAACGAGAGCGCCGGATCGACGAAGAGGTGCTTCGAGAGTGAACCGGGAATCGTATTGATCTCGTTGACGTACAACTCGCTATCGTTGGCGAGAAAGTCGACGCGCGCGACGCCGCGCACGGAGGCGCATCGCGCAATCAGACGTACGAATCGCTCCATGTCGTCGCGCTGGCCCTCCGCTAGTACTGCAGGTAGTTCGCGCGGTGCCGATACCATTCCTTCGCCACCAACGTACTTGTCGCGGTAGTCCAAGATCTCAGCGTCCGGAGTGCGTCGAATGGGTTTCTCGATGGCCGACAGTGAGAGTGCGGGATACGTGCGTAGTGCGATCTGCAGGTCGTAGAGGTCGCTACGAAAGGGTTCGACCACGCAACCCAACGACAAGTGCGCGTTCGACGTGAGCCGCGCTTTGGCCGTTGCGAGGTCGGCGACCACGTCAATGCCAATTGACGAACCTCCAAAGCGCGGCTTCAAGATGTAGGGGCCGTCGAAGTCGAGTGTGGTCGTCGTAGCGTCGAGAAGTACGCGCGGCAGAGTCGGAATGCCCACCGAGGCCATAACGGCGCCGAAAGCCCACTTGTCCATGCCGAGGGCGGCGCCGGCCACGCTCGGACCGGTGTAGGCAACGCCCGCAAGATCGAGAGTTGCCTGTAGCGTCCCGTCCTCACCGGGTCCGCCGTGTGTCGCTAGCACTACGGCGTCAAAATCGAGTTTGCGATCCTTGCCAACGCGCGCGCTCGTGAAGAATCCTCCGGCGTCACCGGCACGAAGCGCTATCTCGGACGAACCCCTGGGCAGTCCATCGAGGAACGACTCGGCCTCCACGCCGTTCGCCAACGAGTAAAACGAACCGGTCTTGGTCCAGTAGATGCCGGTTACGTTGCGGCCCGAGCGCTCCAGCTCGCGAAGGGCTTGGAGTCCCGTGAGAATGGAGATGTCGTGTTCGGGCGTCGGACCCCCGAAGAGCACACCCGTCGTCATGAAATATCGCGTCGCAGAGTCATCTGAGCATCAAGGGTAGTGGTCGGGCAGATCGTTGAGATACAGGACGCCGTCTCCAGCCACCAACGACGAACGTACCCACGTCACCGCTTCGTCACGAGTATTGAATCGACGAACTGGCCCCTCGAATCCGGTCATCAGAGGCACCGCGTTCGTGCGTGCCACGATTACCAGTTCAGCACCCATGAACGAGGCTTTTCTCGCGAGGGCGAGATTCTCTCCGTACTGTTCGGCCCCGAGTTCAACGAGGCCCGGCGTGACTACAATGCGGCGGCCAGTGAGCTCTAATGAGGCCAACACGTTGAGCGCTGACGCAGCACTGACGGGATTCGCGTTGAACGTGTCGTCAATGACGATGACGCCCGACGCGGCCATGACCACGTTCGAACGATTCTCGACTGGCGCCACGTGGCCGACTCGCGACATAAGTGCGTCCGGTGCAACGCCGAGCTCGAGGGCGGCGGCCAACGCGCAGGCGAGATTCGATGGTTGCACGCCAACAATGGCGTCCAGAACGCCAAGTTCGACACCGTCGGCCCACACCGTCCAGGTTCCCCCTTCAACTGCCACGCGTACCGACGCCTCGGTGACACGTGAACCAGCCGTGCGAACGCGTTTCGAACCAAGTCGTTGCGGCCATCGCGCAAGCGTGGGGTCGTCGATGTTGAGGACCACCGTTTTCGCCTTTTCAGTGATCTCGAACTTCGCACCTTCGATGACTTCAATGGTCTTCATCCGTTCCAGGTGTACCGGTCCAATGGCGGTGATGACGGCGATATCGGGTACGCACCACGTACAGAGCGCGCGGATCTCTCCCGGACCGTACGTCCCCATCTCAGCAATGAAGACGCGGGTGCCGTCGGCGAGGTTCTCATTAATGGTGCGCGTCAGTCCGGCGCGGTTGTTGAAACTCTTGGGCGATGCGACGATGCCGCCGTCAGCGCGCACCAAATCGACCAGGTGGTTCTTCGTTGAGGTCTTGCCAAACGAACCAGTGATGGCCACCACGGTCGGAGCGACGCGCTGCAGGCGCTCCGACGCTTGCTTCACGAAAACATTCGCACGCCGATCCTCGAGCGGGCGCAGAAATCGTGCCGTCATATGTAACAAGACCGGTACCGCCCAGACGACCGCGACGGCGAGAAACCACGGACGTTTGGAGAAGGCACCCAGCACTGCGAACGCCAGCGAAACCATCGTCGCGGTGACGGCGATCGTCGTCACCCGGCGCGTCCAGTGCAGCGCACTGGTACGGCCCTTAATTGAAAGACCCTGAGGACAAAACAGGCCGTAGAGTACGCCGACCATGACGAGGAGCACTTCCTCGTTCAGGACCGCCGTGGCCAACAACGCGAGAATAAGGACGTGGCTAAGTGTGATCGGGTGCCGTGGTGGCGTGTCGCCGCGATGTCGCGCGCCAGAGCTCCTCGATGAGGGCGCCGTATACGAAACCTGTTCAGTGCGCGATAACGCGCTGTGGTTCGCTTGCTCGGAGGCGAGGGTCGATTTGGAAACGAGAGAAATTTGTGGTGTTGACCATCGCCCGAGGAATCGACGCATCGACTGTGGTTCGTAGTGCTCACGTTGCAGAACCCGCATCCAGCGAAACATTTGGGCGCAGAATGCGACACCCAGTGCGAGCGCGCCAATGACGTCGAGCGCAACCCGCACTAGCGAAGAACCTCCTTGACCGACGCAACGAGTTCGTCGGGTGCTTCGGTGGGCACGAAGTGTCCAACGCGCGCTAGAACGCGCAGGGAGTGTGGACCGCTCAAAAGTTGGGCACCCCGTTGCGCTACGTCGACGAGAACTTCGTAGTCGTTCTCGCCCCAGACCAGCGCCACCGGTTGATGAATCATGGCGAGTTCGTCCTCATAACTCTCGTTCACGGACGCTACCAACACTTCTCGCAATAGGCCGTGTGCATTTCTGTAATCGAGCGAACCGTATCGCTGACGGGCCGTTTCCATTCGCGCGTCACTGACGACGCCGTGACGGTGGAGCGTTCGGATAACTCGGTAACCCAGTGGCGACGACGAGGCGGTACCTCGTCGAAGTATTGGCGAACCGGTGAGAATTAAGGCACTCACCATTGTGGGGTGGCGGGCGGCCAGTACGGTGGCCACTGTGCCGCCGAAGGAGTGCCCCACAAGGATGAACGGGCCCTCGCCCATCGCCTCAATCGCTGGCGCGACCAGCTCGGCGTAGAGTCTCGCACCCCCCGCGCTCGCGGGCAGTGGTGACGCGCCGAACCCGGGGAGGTCGAGCGCCACAGAAGAAATATCGGCGCTCGCCAACATCGACGCCGAACCGAAGCCACACCACTCGAACCGGCCCATCGCCAAATGGTTCACCGAAGATATTTCCATCGCCGTAGGCACGCAGCACGTAGTCAAGGCTAGTTACCGTGGAACTCGACCACGAACAGGTCACTGCCTACCGGTAGCGTCAGGGTGACAATGAGTGACGAGCCAACTTTCACGCACGATCTCCTGATCGGCCTGACCCCCGAACAGCGCGAGGCCGTCATGTCGCCATGTCGACGGCTCCTCGTTCGCGCCACGGCCGGTTCGGGGAAGACCCACGTCCTGATGCTGCGGATTCAGCGCCGAATTGTCGACGAGGAAGTGAGCGCCGACCAGGTGCTCGCCATGACCTTCACCCGCAAGGCCGCTGACGAACTTCGTCGCCGCCTCTTTCGTGCTGGAATCCGTGACGTGCGCGCCGGTACCTTCCACAAAATTGCGCTCAACATCGTGACCCAGTACCGCGAAGATCAACACTTAAAACCTCTCGCTCTGGAGCCGAGCCGGCGTCGGCTCGTGGCCGCACTCGCGGCTCAACTGCGCGACAGTGGTGACCTCAAACTTGAAGAGTGGCAACTGCCGCGCGTTGAACAAGAGATTGCCTGGGCGCTCAGTCAAGGATTCAACGGCGCCCTCTACGTGAAGAGTGCGCGCAAGCAACGTCGCGAGGCGCCACTGGCACCGGCCCAATTCGCCGATGTCCTCGATCGCTACGTCGGACTGTGCCGCAGTCGCGGCGTGCTGGACTTCGACCTTTTGCTCAGTGAAGCTATTACGTTGCTACGCGACGAACCCAACGTTCTCGCCTCATTCCGTCATCGCAACAAGTCAATCTACGTCGACGAGACGCAGGACATGAACCCACTCCAGTTCATGCTGCTGCGCCAAATGGCCGGTGACGACCCCGACCTCTTTTGCGTGGGCGACCCCAACCAATCCATCTACGGATTCAATGGCGCCAATCCCCAACTGTTGCAGGAGATAATTCGTACGTGGCCCGACACAGTCGTCCTCGACCTCACACGAAACCACCGCTCGACCGCCAACATCATTGAAGTTGCCAACACGTTGATCGAAGAGGGTGCCCAAGGCATTGTGCCGGCCAAGGACGAGGGTGACGTGCCCCTCATTCGCTCCTACGACACTGACGCCGAGGAGGCGCAGCACGTTGCGACCTGGCTGGCCGCCAAGCACCAACCGGGCACGCCGTGGCGTTCTATGGCGGTCCTCGCGCGAACGAACGCCCAACTTGAAGTGATCGCCAGCTACCTCGACGCCGCCGACATTCCAAACGAACGACGCGGACCCGAACACTCTCCCGCCTCGGACCTCTTCGTTGCCCCCGACACGTCACAACGTCGTCCCGACGACGATCACGTAGACGCCGTGGCTCTTTCCACGATTCACCGGGCCAAGGGTCTCGAGTTCCAACACGTCGCCTCGGTCGGGTGGGCCGAGGGTCAACTGCCCAATTACAACGCCACGACGACCGCCGAACTGGCCGAAGAACAACGCCTGGCCTACGTCGCACTCAGTCGCGCGGAAGACTCCTTATTACTCACCTGGAGTCGCGGTCGCAACGACCCGCGCTATCCCGACCGGTCACCATCACGGTTCCTCGCCCCCATCGAAACGGTCGTGGGTGCAATCGAAGCACGGAACGCCCCACTGACCGGTGACGCGCGACGAGCCCGGCTGGCCGCGATTCGCGCGGAACTAGAAGCCTCCGACGTTTTGAACGAAGAACGTCCGTCGAGGACTTTGCGATAAATCGTCAGCGTTATAGTTCCTTGCGAGGGCATATCTCTGGAGGCTCCCCATGACCGACGTTGCCGATCGATTCCGCCAAAATCAAGAACAACGCGTCTTTAATGTTCCGCCGGTCTTCGAGACACTCGACGCCGAACGTCAGCACCGCAAGGAGCGTTTGGCCGGCGCATTGCGCATTTTTGGCAAGTTGGGTTTCTCCGAGGGTGTTGCTGGTCATATCACCGCGCGCGATCCCGAGCTGCTCGACCACTTCTGGGTCAACCCCTTTGGCATGAACTTTCGCCACATCAAAGTCTCGGACCTCATCCTTGTGAACCACGACGGTCAGGTCGTCGAGGGCCGGCGACCGGTCAACCGAGCAGCGTTCATCATCCACGCAGCCGTGCACGCCGCTCGACCCGACGTGGTTGCGGCCGCGCACGCCCACTCGATTAACGGCAAAGCATTCTCGTCGCTCGGACGATTCCTCGACCCGATCACGCAAGATGCGTGTATTTTCTTCGAGGACCACGCGCTGGTGAGCGAAGGCGGTGGACGGATCGTCCTCGACGAAGAGGGTGGGCGTATTCTCGCAAAGGGCCTTGGCAACATGAAGGCGGCAATCCACCAGAACCACGGACTCTTTACCGTTGGCCAATCGGTCGACGAGGCGGCGTGGTGGTTCATCACCATGGAGCGGACCTGTCAGGCGCAACTGCTGGCGCAGGCGGCCGGTACGCCACTGCTCGTGAACGACGATGACGCGCGTTACACGAAGGAACAGACCGGTTACCCGCTCGCTGGATGGTTCTCATTCCAGCCACTCTGGGACGAGATCGTAAAGACCGACCCCGAACTTTTCGGCTGATCTCGAACGAGTGTCACCGCCAATGAATGGTGCGCACGCACTCCTAGCGACGTTGCAGGCGAACGGCGTTACCACGTGTTTTGCCAATCCCGGTACCTCAGAGATGCATTTCGTCGCGGGCCTTGACGACTTCGCCGCAATGCGTGGCGTGCTCTGTCTCTTCGAGGGCGTGGCAACCGGCGCCGCCGACGGGTTCGCGCGAGTGACTGGCACGCCCGCAGCCACGCTGTTGCACTTAGGACCTGGGCTCGCCAACGGTTGGGCCAACCTGCACAACGCTCGTCGGGCGCACGTGCCACTGATCAATATCGTGGGTGATCACGCCACAACGCACGCGCACTTCGACGCCCCCCTCCAGAGCGACATACCAGCTCTCGCGTCGGCACTCGAGGGCTGGCAACGTCGAACGACGAGTGCCGACGAAGTGGCGCGCGACACGGCCGACGCCGTGGGCGCGGCGTACGGACCGCCGGGACAGGTAGCCACTCTCATTCTCCCGGCCGACGCATCGTGGAGCGAGATGTCGTTGTCGCCCTCGACCTGGCCCGTCGCCACTCGTCAGGCTCTGAGCGAACCCGACGAACGCGAACTCGCCGGCGCCCTCAACGCACTTCGTTCGAAGCGCACGGCACTCTTCGTCGGCGGTTCGGCCCTCGACCGCGAACAACTTGAACTGTGCGAGCGAATTGCCAACGCCACGTCGTCCAAAGTGCTCATGGAGACATTCCCCACGATTCTCGAACGCGGCGCCGGTCACTTCGGCGCCGAACGTCTCATCTACTTCGCCGAATTTGCGCAAGCGCAATTAGCCGACGTCGAGGTACTCGTGCTCATCGGTGCGCGTTCACCGGTAGCGTTTTTCGCCTACCCCAACGCCAACAACGCCTTACTACCAGACGACTGTGTGGTGCTTGACGTTGCCCCGCTCGGAACGAATACGCTCAGCGCGTTGCAGTACCTGGCCGACTCCTTGGAGGCCCCGTTAGTGAAACCGCGACCGGGTGAGCGAGTGGCCACGCCGTCGGGCGAACTGAATAATCAGTCGATGGCGGCCGCCGTCGGGGCGACCATGCCCGATGACCTCATTGTTTCGGACGAGTCGAACACGAGCGTCGTGCACCTCTTTGGTGCAACGCAGTACTCCCCGAGACACCGTTGGATGACCCTGACCGGCGGAGCGATCGGCATGGGCCTGCCCCTCGCCACGGGCGCGGCACTCGGAAGCGGTCAGCGGGTACTGGCGCTCGAGTCGGACGGATCGATGATGTATACATTACAAGCGCTTTGGACCATGGCGCGCGAGAGTCTCGACATTACCGTGCTCGGATTATCCAATCGCAGTTACGCGATTCTCAACTACGAACGACAACGCGTCGGCGCGGTCAACGACGGTGCGACGAGCCAGCGCATGCTCGACCTCGACGGCCCAACGCTCGACCTCTGCGCGCTGGCGAGCGCGCAAGGAGTCCCTAGCGTGCGCGTTCGAACTGCCGACGAATTGGTGGTGGCGCTCGGGCGTTCCTACGCGACGCCCGGTCCGATGTTCATCGAAGCGGTGATGCCCAAGGGGCTCGGCTAGAGCGAGAACTCGCCCACAACGGGCGCGTGGTCTGACGGCTTCTCACCCTTTCGCGCGTCGCGGTCGACGTAGCTGTCAGTCGCGAGCGCCAGTAATCCGGCGTCGACGTAGAGCAGATCGATGCGAAGTCCCCAGCCGCGGTGGAACGCGCCGTTGCGGTAATCCCACCACGAATAACTCGGCACCTCGGGGTGCAGCGCTCTGGTGAGGTCCGTCAACCCAGTCGCCTCAAGCGCGCGTAACGCCTCTCGTTCAGGTTCGCTCACGTGAGTCGCACCAACGAACTGCGATGGGTCGTAGACGTCAAGGTCGCTCGGCGTCACGTTGAAGTCGCCACCGACGACAGTGTGTTGCCCAGGTTCGCGAGCGGCGAGGAGATCGCGTAGTTTGGCGAGCCACGCCAACTTGTACGCGTAGTGGGGATCGTCCAGGGCGCGGCCATTAGGGATGTAACAGGAGTAGACCCGTACACCGTCGCACGTTGCGCCGATGATTCGTGCCTCGGGGTCGTCGTCGCCGAATCCGCGCACTACGTCATCAATCCCCACGTTGGAAAAAATGGCGACGCCGTTCCATTGACCCTGCCCGTAATGGGCCGACTCGTAGCCGAGGGCGGCCAATTCCTTTGAGGGGAATTTTTCGTCGGTCTGCTTGGTCTCTTGAATAAGAAGGACATTCGGATGGTGTTCTTGAAGCCATCCTTCGACGCGCGGCCAACGTGCCGTCAACGAGTTCACGTTCCACGTCACAACTTTCATTGTGCGTCCGCGAGTACGAAGAGGAGATCGGCCTCCGCTGCGACTCTGCCGTCGACCGTTGCGCGACCGTGACCTTTGCCTCCGCGAGCCGAAAGTTGGGTCATCGCGCATTCGAGCAGCACGGTATCGCCCGGCACAACTTGACGACGGAACCTAGCGCGTTCGACTCCCCCGAAAAGTGGGAGCCGCCCGGTGTACTTGGAATCGGATAGTACGGCGACCGCGCCGCACTGCGCCAATGATTCGAGAAGCAACACACCCGGGGTCGTGGGACGACCGGGAAAGTGACCGGAAAAGAACCACTCATCTCCGCGCAATGTCCACAGCCCACTGGCGCGCACGCCCGGTTCGATGCTCACCATCTCGTCGAGGAGGAGGAACGGTGCACGGTGGGGCAGCCAGTCGATCGGCTCCAACGAGAGTTCGCTCATAACAGAGCCAGTTCCGCAATGCGTCGCTCGCCGTCAACCGTGACCAAGCGGAAGGTTCTCTTGTCGCCGCGTTTCAAGACGTCGCGAGCGCGCGCCGGCGCCGGATTGCCCAGCGATGTCGTCGGCGCGTAACACTCGATCTGTTGACCGTTCTTTAGCTGCACCTTTATCACTGCGCCGTGCGAAGTGAACGCCGTCACTTCGCCTTCGACGCGAGATCCGATACGGTGAGTACTACGAAAGAGTGAGAATTCGCTCTCGGGATTGACCGGATGACGCCCTCGACGAAGAGCCACGGCGGGTGACGTTGGCGTGAGCGTTGGCTCGATCATCTTCGTCGTTTTCTTCGCCCGTTTGGGGACGGCCTTCTTGACCGGAGTCTTCTTCACCGGAGCGGCGCGCTTAGCGGCTTTCTTCACCGGCGCCTCTTCGAGCTTGACGGGCTTCTTCACAACCTTGGCCGCCGGTTTCGCGGATCTCGTCGTCGTCTTCTTCACGGATGCCTTGGCGGTTTTTACTGGTGTCAGTGTCGTACCAATAGAGGGCTTGGCGCCGTCGGACAGGGTGACCGAGAGTTTCTTCACCGGTCGTGTCGTCTTGGTGTTGCGCACCGGGAGGCGTGGCGTGAAGACCCAGCCCACGCCACGTACCGGCTTTCCTCCGATAAGGCGACCTTCGTCGAAGAGCCACGGATAACTTTCGTGGAACTCCTGGAAGGAGTCGTTGCTCAACACGACACCCTTGATTCGATCGGCGATCTTCAAAATGAAGGCATCCCCGCGTCCGACGGCACCGGCCGGGGGCGTCACAATCTCCCCGGCCAGTTCGGCATCTTTGAAATGCGAACGTTCGTTGGGGGCAACCCGGTGCTCGAAACTGGCGTCGGCCACGACGATCATTCATAAAGGCACGAACCGCCTCATCTAGTTGCGCGAGACTCGGCGTGACCCGACCCTCCGTAGCGAAATTCGACCCGTCAACGATGACGCGGAGTCGACTCGGACGAGCCGGACTCATCCGAGTGCCCGAAGGAGAAGGTCGGCCTGCTCGGCATTGTGCACGAGACTGCTGCCCGTAGCGGGACTCGCTGATTCGGCCCTCGCTACGTGACGCACCGCCTTGCCGCGAAGTTGATCGTGTAACTGGTGGTGCACGAAGGGCCACGCTCCCATATTCTCAGGCTCCTCCTGCAGCCAGACGATCTCTTCAATGTTGGGAAAGCGCGCGAGGGCGATGTCGATGGCGTCGGCCGGCCAGGGGTAGAGCTGTTCCACGCGCACAATCGCGACGGTGTTCGCTTCAATCGCGTCGCGACGGCCACCGGCCTCGTGCGCGATCTTGCCGGTCGCCAAAACGACGCGCGTCACCTTGGCCGGTTCGCTCACGTGGTCGTTAAGAACGCTCTGGAATGAACCCGTCTCAAAGTCGCTCAGAGGAGATCTAGTCGCCACTGCTCGCAGCATGGACTTCGGGGTGAAGACAATGAGCGGCGTCGGATGCGCGCGCAGAACTTGGCTTCGCAACAGGTGAAAGTACTGTGCCGCGCTGGTGGGTTGGGCCACACGGATATTGTTACGCGCGCAGAGCGAGAGAAATCGCTCAATTCGTCCGGACGAGTGTTCGGGGCCCTGTCCTTCATACCCGTGGGGCAACAGCATGACGAGGCTCGCCAACTGTCCCCACTTGTCTTCGGCGGCGACGAGGAAGTTGTCAATGATGACCTCGCCACCGTTCATGAAGTCGCCGAACTGCGCCTCCCACGCCACCAGCGTGTTCTGCGCTTCGACTGAGTAGCCATACTCAAATCCCAGAGCGGCGTACTCGCTGAGGAACGAGTCACGCACGGTGAAGAATCCCTTGGAGTTGAGATTGGCCAACGGTACATACTGCGCACCATCGTTGAAGTCGATTAAGGCGGCGTGACGCTGCGAAAATGTACCGCGTCGCGAGTCCTGACCGATCAGTCGAACGTTGGCGCCCCCTTCGACGAGCGTGCCAATAGCGAGCGCCTCGCCGAGGGACCAATCAACGACCCCCTCGTCGAGCAACGCGAGGCGTTGAGCAAATTGGCGTTCCAACTTCGGATGAATAGTGAACCCCTCGGGCGCCGTCATGGTCGCCTTTGCGATGTTGAGAAGGCTCGCACGCTCGACGCCCGTCTCGGGCGCCGGCGCGTCGGGCGGCACCTCGGTTACCGGCACGCCCTTTAGTTCAGGCACCGGCACAGTGCGAACTTCATCGAGCACGCTCTGGAGGCGTGCGTTGAAGTCGGTGAGAGCGCCTTCGGCCTCCTCAATCGAGATGTCGCCGCGAAGGACCAGCGTCTCGGTGTAGATCTTTCGTACCGATCGCATCTGGTCGATGATCTTGTACATCAGGGGCTGGGTATAGCTCGGGTCGTCACCTTCATTGTGGCCAAAACGGCGATAACAGACAATGTCCAACACCACGTCGCGATGGAACGTCTCGCGGTAGTCGTACGCGAGACGAGCCGCTCGCGCGCACGCTTCGGGGTCGTCGCCGTTGACATGGAAGATCGGCGCCTGAATCATCTTGGCGACGTCGGTCGGATAGAAACTCGACCTCGCCGACTCGGGTGCCGTCGTGAAGCCAACCTGGTTGTTAATCACGATGTGAATCGCACCACCGATGTGGTAGCCGGCGAGTTGGGACATATTGAGAGTTTCAGCGACGACCCCTTGACCGGCGAAGGCGGCGTCACCATGAATGAGGATTGCGAGATAGGGGAAGTGGCCGTCTGCCACGTCCGTGACCGTGACGTCACTGGGGCGAAGGATTAGGTCCTGCTTCGCGCGCACGATGCCCTCAACTACAGGACTTACCGCTTCGAGGTGCGAAGGATTGGACGCCATCGACACACCAATCGTTGCCCCCCGAGGATTCTTGAACTCACCACTGGAACCCTTGTGGTACTTCACGTCACCACTGCCCTGCACGCTCTCAGGATCGAGATTGCCCTCGAACTCCGAGAAGATGTCGTTGTACGACTTGCCGACGACGTTGGCAAGAACGTTTAGTCGTCCGCGGTGCGCCATGGCGATGACCGCTTCCTTAGTGCCTTCGTCAGCCGCAACGTCAAGAATCGTCTGGAGGGCCACGATGGTCGACTCTCCGCCCTCGAGTCCGAATCGCTTCTGTCCGACGTAACGGGTGTGCAGAAATCGCTCGAAGACCTCGGCCTCATTGAGGGCCTCTAGGACGCGGTGTTGTTCTTCAACCGACAACGTTGCGCTGACGCCTTCGACGCGGTGTTGAATCCAGCGCTTCTGCTCGGGGTCCATGATGTGGCCGTATTCAATACCGGTCGTGAGACAGTAGGCGTTACGAAGTATGGCGAGTATCTCTTCGAGTGTCGCCTCACTCTTGCCGGCCAGTCCGTCGACGACGAAGGAGCGCTGCAGGTCCCAGATCGTGAGTCCGTAGTTCTCAAGGTCGAGTTCGGCGTGCAGGGCGGGCGGCTCACTGTGGAGCGGGTCGAGGTGCGCGTTCAGGTGGCCACGTACTCGGTAC
>CAJDUS010000075.1_pt1 | contig 18314 bp, 14 predicted proteins | sample 7390831 | NCBI WGS metagenome assembly CAJDUS01 (sample SAMEA7055684, study PRJEB34461) | soil metagenome | biome: terrestrial ecosystem; feature: Peninsula; material: soil | place: Antarctica | collected 2016
GGAGCGGCGCGCCGGCCGGCACCAAGAGCTTTGCCGTCACGCTCTACGACCCCGACGCGCCGACCGGGAGCGGATTCTGGCACTGGTTGATCGTTAATATTCCCGCGGCCGTGACCTCGTTGCCGACTGGCGTCGGCGCCGACAACTCGTCGTCGCTGCCGACCGGCGTCGTGCAGATTCGTAACGATGCAGGAACATGGGGTTACGTCGGTTCGGCGCCGCCTCCCGGTGATGGACCCCACCGCTACGTGCACACCGTGCACGCACTCGACGTCGAACGCCTCGAAGTGGACCGTGACTCGTCGCCGGCGGTCGTGGGTTTCAATTTGCGGTTTCACACCATTGCGCGAGGTCAGATCGTGCCGGTATTCGGTTCGTGACGCAGTGACCCTCGGACGATAACGGCGCTCGCCGAAGGCGCCGACGAGGAGATGAAGTATCGGATTCATCACCGTTCGAACAACATGTGAACAACAGAGTGGCGCATTAGAGATTCGTCCCGACGAACTCAGAAACGTTCAGTACGATTCGGACATTGACCGCGTCCCGCGGTGCCATGAAAGGGGATCGCCGTCGTGGTCATAAAGTCCGAAAGCACGAATCTCGACTACTTCTTTTACCTGTCGCCTGATCCGATGACTATTGCGACGCTCGAGGGAGTACTGGTTGACGCCAATCTCGCCTGGAAGGACATTCTCGAATTTGAACCCGAGGAGATCAGGGGTCGTTCGGTCTTCGACTTCATCCACCCCGACGACGTACCGCGCTTCGGTGCGCAGCGAGAAAGGATGATGACCAATGAACTGACCGCAGTACGAGTCGAGTTCCGAGGGCGTCATCGTGACGGGACGTATAGGTGGTTGGAATCGCACGCGGTGCGCCGGGGTGATTTTATTTACGGCATCCAGCGCGACATCGACAAACGAAAGTGCAACGAATTGACCGCCACCGAGAGCCTTCGTATGACGAGGGCGATTCTGGAAGCGGCGGCCGACTCCATTGTTGTGATCGATCGCAATTTGATCGTCGTCGACGTCAGCCCCGGCACGGAGCGCGTTTACGGACTTACACCCGAGCAGTGCATCGGCCTCAACGTCCTCGGCGTGGTTCACAATCAAGATCAACCGAGCATTACGTCGGCGATTGAGAGACTCTTCACTGGGGAAAGCGAAGAGGTCCAGATGGCTCGTTTCCGTGCCATCCGGGCCGACGGACAGTGGATCACTATAGAGTCGCGCGCTCGACTCCTAATCGACGCGGACGGCTCATCCGATCGTGCGGTGCTGGTCTCGCGCGACGTCACTGAAGCCGAAGCGGCACAGTCAGCTCTGGCGGCGGCCAAGGCCGAAGCCGAACAAGCGAATCTCGCCAAAAGCGAGTTTCTTTCGCGTATGAGTCACGAATTACGAACGCCACTGAATTCAGTTCTCGGTTTTGCGCAACTCTTACAGATGGAGGCGGACACGAAGACGGGCCACGAGGCAGTGGACTACATCTACACCTCCGGACGTCACCTGCTCAATCTCATCGACGAAATCCTTGACATCTCTCGCGTCGAATCGGGCACGTTGGCCATCGCGCTGGAACCGCTCGACGTCGATGAGTTGGTGAAGGAATCCGTCGCTCTTTTTTCGTTGCAGGCCACTGCACTGGGCGTCACGATCATCATTGATGGCCGCGCCGGAATGCTGGTTGAGGCTGACGGACAGCGACTAAAACAAGTGCTCATCAACTTGTTGTCCAACGCCGTCAAGTTCAACCATCGAGAGGGAACCGTCGTTATTCACTTCACCGAGTCCTCGGGTCGCGTTCGAATTTCCATCACCGACAGCGGACCGGGAATCGCTCCCGAAAACTGGGAACGCCTCTTCGCCCCCTTCGATCGTCTCGATGCCGAGGCGAGGGGTATCGAGGGGACCGGTCTCGGTCTGGCACTATCGAAGGGACTCGTCGAAGCGATTGGCGGATCACTGGATTTTGAGAGCACGTTGGGCGTGGGATCGTCGTTCTGGGTCGAACTTCCCATTGCCGAAGGTGTCGTGAAGTCACCGCGCGACGTGGAGCGGGCACCGCACCCAGCCATTAGTTCCGCGGGCGCAACAGTTCTTTACATTGAGGACAACATCTCTAATCTTCGACTCGTTGAGCGGTTACTGACCCATCGCCCCAATGTTCGACTCATCAGTGCCCTACAGGGTCGACTCGGTCGAGAACTGGCCATACAGCATCGACCCGATCTGATATTGCTTGACGTTCACCTGCCCGACATTCCCGGTTTTGATGTTTTGCAGCGTTTGCGAGCCGATCCATCAACGGCAGACATCCCCGTGGTGATGTTGTCGGCCGACGCCACGCCGAGCCAGATTGAACGGTTCCTTAATGCCGGAGCGGCGGACTATCTCGTGAAGCCGCTTGATCTCAATGCGCTGTTGGCAATGATCGACGAACTCCTCACTGCCAATGCTGGAAACGAAAAGGTCTCGTCGACGAGGTAGTTCGCCACCGCCGTACACCACGCTCGTCGTCCGCGGCGCTGGTCTCCTATCGCGTGGGAGCGCGGTTTTTGATGTGGACGCCTGTAATCTAAAACGAAATATGACTTCAACAATCAATGATATTGAACTCTTGGAGAAGGCTGGCGTTTCGCGATGAGTGGGCAGCCAACTCCCGGCCCGTTGGCGCTCGTGGGCTCGGGGGAGTACCTCCCTCAGATGGCCGATTTCGAAGGTGGACTCCTTGCCGGCCGGCCGCCGCGCTACGTGCAACTGGCAACGGCGGCAGTTCCGGACGGACGAGCCACGCTCGAACGTTGGCACACTCTGGGAATTGCCCAAGCGAATCGGCTAGGCGTCGAGCCAGTGATTGTGCCGGTCAACGAGCGAAACGACGCCGAGGATCCGAAGATTGCCGCACTGGTCGAAGGTGCGGGCCTCATTTACCTCTCGGGCGGTCATCCCGGCTTTCTCGCCGAGACGTTGCGGGGAACTGCGGTGTGGGCAGCCATTGTCGAATCGTGGAAGGGCGGCGCCGCGTTGGCTGGGTGTAGCGCCGGCGCGATGGCGTTCTCCGCGTGGGTCCCCTCTCTGCGACATCCTCGCGAAGGTGGCACTGAAGGACTCGGCCTCTTGCCACACCTACGAGTGATCCCTCACTTTGACGCGTTCGTGTCACGTATCCCCGACATGATGACGCGGTTCCTCCTTCCCCACGATCCCAACGTCACGGTGTTGGGCGTCGACGAGGAGACGGCCATCGTGGGCGGGCCTCGAGAGTGGGTCGTAAAGGGTGCTTCGTCCGCGTGGCGTCTCACGGAGAACGGTCGCGAGCAGTTGATTAACGGCACCAGCATCACGACGCCTCTCTCACCCACGACGTAGTCGTTACACGGGCCAGAGATCTTCTAGTTCGCGTCCCTTCGTTTCCGGTAATGCCCAGAACAGCCCGGCGACGAGCATCGCTGGCAAGAACGTGAGATCGGCCGCGAGCGCGAATCGATTACCGACGTCGGCAATGGTGCCAAAGACCACCAGTCCGAGTACCGCACCCAGTACGCCAGCGGCGAGGAACCAACCGGCGGCGGACGCGCGCACCGCCGTTGGGAACAGTTCATTGATCAACGAGCCAACGGCCGGGGCGAAGATTGAGCCAAACATGACACCGAGGATGTAACCGAGTACGAGGGCGTCACGCGGCCCGGCGTAGGAGAGTGTGCCAGTAATCGCTAGTCCGACCATGCCCAGTACGCCGGTCGGTCGGCGCCCAAATCGGTCGGCCATCCAGCGACCAGCCAGCAGTCCGAAGAGTCCGGTCGCGCCAGCACCGACAACCATGACGGCAGTTGTGGTGCCGGAGAGATGGTCGATGTTTTGGGCGTAGAGAAAGATGAAGCTGTTGGCCGGACCGGTGATGAAGGAAAGCGCAAACGCGAGAATTGAGAGTTGGGCGAGTCGACGGCGAAAGGGTGCGGCGATGGCGCCCAGTACTGGCACGACGTGGTTGCTCGCGTCCACGCTGAGCGCAAATCGATCGGGCTCGGTTGCCCAACGGCTGATGAGCGGCAAGAGAAGAAGCGGCACGATCGCTAACGCAAAGAGCCCTCGAAATCCTAAGGCCTTTGACGCCAAGCTATGGAGAATGGCGGTCAATCCAGCCCCGACGCCGTAGCCGGCAGCCACGAAGGCAATCGCCTTTGCGCGACTGGTCGAGTTCGTTTGTTCTGCTGCCAATACTTCCGAGAGGGCGTTCGTCGCACTCAGCAGCGGACGACCACACGCGAAGATAACGACGAACCACCAATAGCCGGGACTGAATGCCGCGAGCACCGTCGCGACGAGACCCAGTCCAACGGTCGTCACCAGTATTCGATGTCGGCCGAATCGGTCGGCAAGGGCCGTGAGTGGGAGGCCGCCTAGTGATGCCAGTCTGATGATTGCAAGACCAACGCCCAGTTTCGTGCCAGACAGTCCGGCCTGGTCGGCGAGAGTGGCCCCGTGGACGAGATGACCGAACGATTTGGCAACACTGCCGAGCGCCGTAACTACGCCGAACTGTCCAAAACCCGAGGCGAACGACGCGAGCACCGCACCCCACACCACTCGGTCGTTCCAATTGTGCAGATTGGGCGTAGGCCCGGCGCGCTCCGATGTCGGACCGAGCTCGTTCACGAGTACGGTCGCAACTGAACGCCTCCAAAATGCTTACGCTGTGCGTCCTCCGTCGATCGCCGAGACGACCGAGCGCGGCGGAAAGTGAGGTCGAAAATGTTGGGCACGAGTGCTGCACTGGTCACGAGATTGTAAGGATACGGGCCAATTAATAACAAGAAACGTATTTGACGTGGGGCCAACATCAAAAATGGCCCACGGAGCTCGCGAGAGCACTCCCTGTCCACGAGTTGGACCGAACATTCACGTGTTGCTCGTGCGTCACCGCCATATTTCATTGTTGGAAGGGCGACGAAGGCGGCGTGACACGCCCCGCAGCGGATTACCGTCACCGGAGACTCAACAAGTACGGTGCGACGGATTATTGCCGTAGTGGTACTTCAACGAGGCGCGGTATGGGAGTGGTGCCAATACACGCCGACGACGAATCTGACACACACGGCACTGTCAACATTCGTTCCTCCTACCGCGTGGCCCGGACCGTTCATTCAGTTTTCACATTCGGGTCGTAGAGGCGCCGCTGCACCCACAGCGCGACGTAGACAAGTCCCAACAAGACTGGTACTTCAATTAGCGGACCCACCACGCCGGCGAGAGCCTGACCGCTGGTGACCCCAAACACACCAATGGCCACCGCGATTGCGAGTTCGAAATCGTTGCTGGCCGCTGAAAATGCCAGTGCGACGGTGCGTTCATAGGGGAGTTTCAATCGCCACCCGAGTGCGAATCCTCCAAACCACATGACCAAGAAGTACACGAGCAAGGGCAGCGCAATGCGAATGACGTTGATAGGTTCCGAGGTAATTTTTCTGCCCTGCAGTGCGAAGAGGATGACTACGGTGAATAGCAATCCGTATAGTGCGACGGGACCGATTGTGGGCAGAAGCTTTGCTTCGTACCATTCTCGACCTCGAGCGCGTTCGCTCAGCGTGCGTGTGAGGTAGCCGGCCACGAGTGGGATTCCGAGGAATACGCCAACCGTGCCGGCGATCTCGAGCATCGAGACCCTGAGGCTCGTTGTCGCCAATCCCAGCCAGCCAGGTAACACCTTCAGATAAAAGATGGCCATCGCGGCGTAGGCAAAGACCTGAAACACAGCATTCAGTGCGACGAGCACCGCAGCCATCTCTCGGTCTCCCCGTGCGAGGTCGGTCCAGATGAGGACCATCGCGATGCAGCGCGCTAGACCCACCAGGATTACACCAGTCCGGTACGCCGGCTCGTCGGGCAGCAACAACCACGCCAAGGTGAACATCACCGCTGGTCCCACGATCCAGTTGAGCACGAGCGACACGATCATCATCCTCCGGTCGGAAGTGATCAAGTGGAGTTCCGCGTAGCGAACCTTCGCGAGCACTGGGTACATCATCAAAAGGAGGCCAATCGCGATTGGCAAACTGGTGCCATGGATGGCAACCTCGTTCAGGGTGCGGTTGAGATTGGGAATCACTCGACCCAGGGCCAATCCCGAAACCATGGCGGCACCAATCCAGACCGGAAGATATCGGTTCAAATTCGACAACTGAGCAATGGCTCCAGGTTCACGATTGTCCGAAGGCGTAGGCATTGGTTCTGGAGTGGTCGGAATCATCAAGGACATGCTCTGAATTCACATGTCTCAACAAACCATTCACGGAATGTTGATTCATTGAGCACCGCCAGACTCGGTAAGGGCAGTGCGACCAACTTCAATGCACGCCACGTCCGCTGGAATCCAACGTGATGCCATCGGCGGTACATCCATTGACTACTTTGAGTGACGGCGACGAGCCCGGCTTCACGAAGCCCTCGAAGGAGGCGCAGGAAAAGGTTGACCACGACACCAGTATTCCGCGCCCTGCTGTGCTTCGGCAATGTGCCCGTAGTCACTTGCCCCTTGATCGCAATACCGATTGAATGCGGAGCCTCTCCTAGCGCGAAGTGGAAGTGTAGGTCGACTGCGACTTAGTCCGCTCTTCGCAGTTGGGTTTAATCGCGGTCCTACAGCGAGCGATTGCGGTGAACAGTTCAAGGACCTTTTAGATACTTGGGGGACCGCACCCGACGTGGCGAGCGCCGTTGCGAAAGAAACCAAGCCTTCGGGGATGGCGACTCACCGGGTTGTGCGGACACGACCGTGTCGAATCTCCCGATCACGCATCATGGAATCGTTCGTAGGGTTGGGCGCGTTGGCCAATAGAACTGCATTGGACAGCTAGCACAGAGCGAATCCGTCTCAGCGACAAGACTTGTTGTTACGTAGATCGTCAGCGCACGCCGGCGCAGAGAGGATGTCGTGGTGACCGACAACGATGTTCCAATGCCATCTCAAAAGGGCGACGCACGCAGCGACGAAGATCGAGTCCTGCAATGTGTTCGCGCATTGCTCGATCAACTACAGCTCGATCGTGGTCAGGTTCTGCAAATGCAGAGCCGTCTCACCGCTGACCTGGGACTCGACAGTCTTTCGACGGTCGAGTTGTGCGATCAGTTAGAGACGCAATTTGATATTTCGCTTCCCGACGAAGTGTTTCTCACTAACGAGACGCCAAGGGATTGGCTTCGATCGATTCGCTCCGCTAAGGGCGAATCGGTGTTGCAGTACGAACCTGTGGCACCCGAAAAACAATTCGGCGTCGCAACGACGCCTCCCCAACGAGAGCAATCCGAATCCATAGGGGTCGAGACCGCACAAGACGTCGGCCGCTCACGCGGTCTGAGTCAATGGGTGTACGCACTGTACGCGTGGACTCTCACGGCTCCTTTTGCACTCATCATTTGGACGCTGGCACTTCTTCCGATTTCTACGGCCGCCGCCCGGCGCATCGCGAGACCGATCGGCCGGGCCTACTGTTGCCTGCTTGGCGTGAGGGTCCGCGTTCGGGGCTCACTTCCAACCACCGGGCCGTCGGTGATTACCCCTAATCACTCAAGTTTCATCGACGGTCTCGTCCTATACATTTATTTTGACGAACCAGTCATATTTGTCTCCAGCGTTGAACTCGAGCGACAACTCATCTTCGGACGAATACTGAAGAAATTCGGATGCGTCTTCGTGCAGCGCGGACGCGCCGAACGCGGTGCCCAGGCCGTCTCCCAGCTCGTTGACGCGCTCGCGCGCGGAGGTCGCATCGTCATCTTCCCCGAAGGTTCACTCGTTGCCCAGACGGAACTTCAACCATTTCATTTGGGTGCCTTTGAAACGGCCTCATCGTTGAATGCACGGATTGTGCCGGTGGGACTCAGTGGTAGTCGACGGGTGCTACCACCTGGTTCGTATTTACCTCATCCGGGTACGATCAACGTCGCTATCGGGACGTCGTTGGTGTCACACGGTACGACGTTCACCCAACGCGTGGCCTTGCGCGACGAGACCCAGGTCGCCGTTGCCGCACTCATTGATCAAGTGGCAATCGAATAGTCGACGACCACGCCGAGTGAAAAATCATGCACGATGGAACTCGCAATCGAGTCGTTCGCACACGAGGGCGGTCCGCTATAGTTGCTTGTAATCAAGCAACTATATAAATCGCGGGGCGGGTCGATGGCACCCAAAACGATGGACGGAATACACGGCGATCGCTATAAATGGATTGCGCTTACGAACACCACTCTTGGGGTCTTCATGGCCACAATCAACTCGTCAATTATCTTGATTTCGCTGCCAGCGATTTTCCGAGGCATCGGGATTGATCCACTCTCTCCAGGCAACGTCGGATACCTGCTGTGGCTGCTTCAGGGCTACCTCCTCGTAACGGCGGTACTCGTCGTCAGTCTCGGTCGCCTCGGCGACATCATGGGTCGAGTCAAGATTTACAACTTCGGTTTCGCAGTCTTCTCGTTCGCCTCGGTGGTGCTCGCCCTTGATCCCTATCGCGGAGGTTCGGGTGCACTCTGGTTGGTGCTGTGGCGACTCGTCCAGGGAGTGGGTGGCGCCATGCTGTTTGCCAACTCGAGCGCCATTCTTGTTGACGCGTTCCCGGCCGATCAGCGGGGACTCGCCATGGGCATCAACCAGGTGGCGGCCATCGGGGGTTCGTTTGTTGGATTGATTGCTGGGGGTCTCTTATCGATCGGTGACTGGCGACTGGTGTTTTGGGTTTCGGTGCCCTTTGGAATACTCGGCACGGTGTGGGGATATCACAGCCTGCGCGACAACGGAAAGCGAGCGGCCGCGAAGATTGACTGGTGGGGGAATCTCACGTTCGCGGTAGGGCTCACTTCGATTCTCGTCGGCATCGTGTACGGTATCCAGCCCTACGGAACGAGCGCAATGGGGTGGACGTCGCCCAAGGTCCTCGCCGCCTTCATCATCGGTGTCGTATTCCTCGTCGCCTTCTTCACGATCGAACGACGAGTCGCGTCGCCGATGTTCAATTTACGACTCTTCAGGATTCGAGCGTTCTCGACGGGCAGTGCCGCAGGTTTCCTTGCGGCGATCTCTAGGGGCGGCTTGCAGTTCATGCTCATTATTTGGCTCCAGGGCATTTGGCTTCCCCTTCACGGCTACGCCTATACGGCGACTCCGTTGTGGGCCGGCATCTACCTTTTGCCCCTCACGACGGGGTTCCTCATCGCTGGGCCGATATCTGGCTACCTCTCAGACCGCCACGGCGCGCGAATACTCTCAACGTCGGGACTCGTGGTCTTCGGTGCGAGTTTCCGTCCCCACCAACTTCAGCTACTGGATTTTTGCGCTCATGGTCTTCCTCAACGGCATCGGGGGTGGCATGTTCTCGGCGCCGAACTCCGCCGCCATTATGAACAGCGTGCCTTCGGACGAACGAGGTGGCGCGGCCGGCATCCAGGCGGCCTTTATGAACACCGGATTCGTCCTCTCCATTGGTGTTTTCTTCTCCTTGATGATTGTGGGACTCACCAATACACTGCCCAGGGCAATGTTCAAGGGACTTACCGCCAATGGCGTGAGTGTCGCCCAAGCGCACTCGATTGCAAACTTGCCAGTGGTCGGCAGTCTCTTTTCGACGTTCCTCGGAAAGAATCCACTGAAGAGCTTCCTCGGCACCCAAGCCCAAGCGCACGTCAGCCACGCTCAGTACGTAAAGCTCACCGGCAAGCAGTTCTTCCCGCACCTCATAGAATCGTCCTTCCACCACGGGCTGGTGATTGTCTTTAGTGCGGCGATTCTGATGTCGGTCGTCGGCGCACTCTGTTCGGCACTGCGTGGCAAACGTTACGTGCACGTCGACCAGTCTCTGGCCGAGCACGTCGGGGACCTGGCGTCCACGTCGGGTGCGGTACCGGGGGCAATTGCTTTTGAGAGCGACGTCGTTCGATGAAGGCGGCAAGCGGGCAGTCGTCCGAAACGTCATCGGAGACGGCCGCGCGCCTTCGCTTCATCATGGTGCGCTTGGCGCGGGCGCTCCGCCGACATCAGAGCGCCGGATTGGCGCCTTCCCAGATGTCGGCGCTCGCGACGGTCGAGGAGTTCGGTCCGCTTCGCATCAGCGCCCTCGCCGGCCACGAATCGGTCGGGGCACCGGTCGCGACGAGAGTGGTGGCGAGTCTCGAAGAACTCGGCCTCTTGAAACGGACTAATGACCCCGACGACAAGCGGGCCTGTCTCGTTGAACTAACGGGCCGTGGTCAGTCGACGCTCGCCACCGTGTGGAACGAGCGCATCAGCGGGCTCAGTTCACGGTTGGAACATTTGACGAAGAGTGAGCGCATTCTCGTCGAGGCGGCGCTGCCCGCACTCGAGAAGATCGCGCGCGACCTCTAGAGCACGTCGGCCATTGCCAACGTGCTGGTTTCCCTTTCTATGCGCTGACCGGCACGTCACTCGAACAGAACTTGCACTTGGTCGCGGCGAGCGGAAGGCCGCCCGAGAGACAGCTGGGACACTCCTTGGTCGCCGCTGGCGGACCGAAGACGGTAGTGCCGCGTCGCTGCATGTACGAACGGTACGGTATGACGATGACGAAGTACACGACCGCCATGAACACGACGAAGTACACAATCGCCGAAATGAACGCTCCAACGTTTATCCGTTGACCATTCACCGTCCAACCGAGACCATTGCCTGACGAGCCGCCTCCGGCGAGGGAGTTGATGAGCGGCGTGATGATGTTGTCGGTGAACGCCTTGATCAAGGTGCTAAACGACAATGCGACGACAAGTCCTACGGCAATCACAATCAACTCGCCCTGCATGAGGAAATTTTTGAATCCCTTCATCGCTCTCCTTCGTCGGCAGCGCCCGACATTTTCGGGCGCCAATCGCTTAGATTCTTAGCAAACGCGAGCCCCCGGTGTCGAAAGGTCTGACGCGCGGCCGGCGCCTCCATCACCGGGGTCGCGAGCAGAGTGATGATAAAACGGTGGCACGCGAAGCGGGGGAGCCAATGTCCAGCGTTATTGAAGTCACCGGGATGACGAAACGCTTCGGGCCGTTGACCGCGGTGAACGACATCTCGTTTCACGTGGAGCGCGGTGAGATTTTCGGACTGCTCGGGAAGAATGGTGCGGGTAAGACTACGACGGTAGAGATTCTTGAGGGCTATCAGACGCCGAACGCCGGTGCGGTGGCAGTCCTCGGCATCAACCCGAACGACGGGGGTGGTGCCTGGAAGGACCGAATCGGGCTCGTCCTGCAGGAATCGGATTTCGATCCGATTCACACGGTCGCTGAAACCATTCAACTCTTCGCCGGCTTTTTTTCTACGCCCAGGAGCCTGGACGAAACGCTCGAGCTGGTTGGTCTGAGCGATAAGGCCCACACGCGAATTGGACGACTTTCGGGCGGGCAGAAACGACGAGTCGATGTCGCCATGGGCATTGTTGGCACGCCCGAACTGCTCTTTCTCGACGAGCCGACGACCGGTTTCGATCCGTCCGCGCGCCGCGAGTTTTGGACAATGCTTGAAGGACTCCGTGCGACTGGGACTTCCATCTTGCTGACAACGCACTACATGGAGGAGGCGCAGCACCTCTGTGACCGTATTGCGATCATGTCCGAGGGACGCATCGTCGCCGAGGGGACGTCATCTTCCCTCATTGCGCTCACCGGGACGACGACAATTCGCTTTGCGCGCAGCGGCGCGGTTGACGTTGAACGGCTCGTTCGAGAGACGCAGATTGATTTCCGAATCCAAGGTGACGTCGTATCTGCCAATGTTGACGACGCGCAAACATCGCTGCTTGGAGTGCTGCAGTGGTGCGAGCGGGCCGGTGTTGTTCTCGATGGCATTGAGGTTGTTCGCCCAACGCTCGACGATGTCTTCTTGGACGTGACCCAAGCCCCGTCGTGAGGTTCATCCGACTCTCCCTACGCCAGGCCGGCTTTAACCTGCAGGGCTATTTGCGCAGCTCACGCACCGTGATCTTCGGCGTTTTGATGCCGGTCGGATTCCTCGTGCTCTTCAATTCGGTATTTGGCGGAAAGTTCAAGGTCGTGCCAGTTGACGGTCACTTCGTCTCTACGATTGCCTTCTACACGGGAGGACTCACGACCTACGGCGTCATGCTCGGGGCGTTTACTGGAATACTCGTCGCCGTCGTGGGTGCTCGCGAAGCCGGTTGGTTAAAGCGCTACCGCGGCACACCGATGCCGGCGGGCGTGTTCCTCGCAGGTGAGATCATCTACCTCTTCGTCACGTCCCTCGCCCTCATTATCGTCATGTTTGCCGTCTCGTATCTCGGCTACGACCTGTCGCTACGCGCGGGCGTCCTCATCGCCATTTTTTGTTACACGGCACTCGGCGTCTTCACGTTTGCGGCCATGGGACTTGCGTTGACGAGAGTCATTACGACCTCGGAGATGTCGGGCTCAGTCGGACCGTTCACCGTCGTCATCCTGAGTTTCGTAAGTGGTGTGTTTCTTCAGCCGAATCTCCTTCCACACTGGCTTCTAAATTTCTCTTCGTATTTGCCACTCGAGCCACTCGTTAGCTCGATGCAGCACGCGCTCGCGGCCTCGGGAGGGACTGGCTTCGAGCTGCGAACGTTCGTCGTGCTCGGCATCTGGGGGATCGTGAGTTTCGCCGTCGCGCAACGGTCGTTTACGTGGGAGCCTCAGCGCCGCTAAATTGGCGCACGAGTTAGATCGCGGGTTCCTTCGGAAGTCCGAGGACTCGTTCGCCGATGATGTTTCGCTGGACGGCTGACGTGCCCCCGCCAATGGTGAGCGCTTGGGAGTAGAGGAAGCCAAACCACCACTGGGCACCCTCGGCGCCCTCACTGCCGCCCGGACCGCGCCCGTTGAGCATGCCCGCGGCGCCGGCCAAACGATTGGCGAGTGTCATGACTTCTTGTCCGTGGTCGTCGGCGAGCGCTTTGCGCACGCTCGCTTCGGCGCCTGGTTCACGACCGGCCTTGGCCGCCGACACGAGTCGAAGGCGCAGCAGTCGCAGAATCTCGCCGTGCGACCAGCACTTGACAAGATCGTCACGCTCGACAGCGCTGTGGGCGACGTCGTGATCGCGTACGTAGGCAACGAGATCGTCGGCCGTAGGTCCGCGTCCCCAAAGCACACCTTCACCCGACAGCGAAACGCGCTCATTACCGAGCGTCACCTTGGCGAGACGCCATCCGTCATTGACCGCGCCGATTAAATAGTCGGCCGGCAACCGGACCTCGTCGAGGAAGACTTCGTTGAACGCGTGGTCCCCGGTGATGTCGATGATGGGTCGGATCGTGACGCCTTCGGTCTTCATGGGGCAGACGAAGTAACTAATACCCTTTTGCGGAGCACCCTCCTTCGACGTGCGAGCGAGCAAAATTCCCCACGTTGCCATGTGGGCGTAACTAGTCCAGACCTTCTGCCCGGTGATAATCCACTCGTCGCCGTCGCGCACGGCCGACGTCGTGAGCGAGGCGAGGTCGCTGCCGGCGTTCGGTTCGCTAAAGAGTTGGCACCAGAACTCTTCACCACTGAGGAGGGCCGGCAACCATCGCTGCTGCTGCTCCTCGGTTCCGGCGTAGAGAATGGTCGGTCCGGCCCAACCAATACCAATGGGGTTGATCGGGCGTTGGACGTTGGCCCGACGTAGTTCGTCATCGATCAAGAGTTGGTAGTCGGGATCGGCGTCGAGACCCCACGGTCTAGGCAGGTGGGGTGCGACCAGTCCGGCGTCGGCGAGCGCTCGGGCACTGGGGTGAGGGTTCTGTTGGAGCCATTGGCGAAGTGCGACCCGGCGCGGATCGTTGGAGTCGCCGGTTTCGTCCGAGACAATGACCGTCATGGGTGCGAGAAGACCGCGTCCCTCGCCGTCGAGTTCCATTACCGCTTCAAGCGACTTCTTCATCACTACCTCCTCACCCAAAGTACTCGGGGCGCACCGTTACCGGCCCGGCGCGATAGGCAGGACATTTAGAGGCTTTGGAGGAACGCCGCGACGGCGCCGGGAATCTCCGACGACGTTGCGTAGGTCGGCAAGGTCGATCCCGCACGACCGTGCAAGTGCGCGGCGAGTGCCGCCGCCTCGAAGGGTTCGTGACCGCGAGCAATCGTGGCGCCAATGAGTCCCGAAAGGACGTCGCCACTTCCGGCCGTGGCGAGCGTTGGCGTGCCAGACAGAACCACGCGGACGCGACCCGTTGGGTCCGCAATGACGGTCGTCGGACCCTTGAGCAGGACAACGCAGCCGGTCTCGCGCGACAATTTCTTTACTGCTTCGATGCGATTGCTCGGAACCCGAGCACCGGTCAATCGCTCGAACTCGCCGTCGTGTGGGGTGAGCACCCATTGGCGATCCGGCGAAAGTTGGTCCGGGAAAAGTGAGGCGTCGAGTCCGTCGGCATCAAGGACCACGGGCACATCCACCCCGACGAGGCATTCGCGCAACCACTTCGCGGTGCCTTCGCCCAGACCGGGTCCGGCAACTAGCGCGCGACAGCGCGGCTCTACGTCGTCGCCACCGCTGTGCACGATTTCGGGCGGCAGTTCAACGAGGCTCGCAACGTCGCCCCGGCTCGTGAGTCGCACCATCGAGGCGCCGCCGGCCAACGCGCCGCGCACGACGAGACTGGCGGCCCCGGGCATCAGCGTCGATCCGGCGAAGGCCTGCACGGCGTGGGTCCACTTGTGGTCGCTGCTCGACTGTTCAATCAACCCCACGAGATCGTCGTCGTCCAATACGCCGTTTTCAAACTCGTCGACGATGCCGAGACCCGCGAAATGCAGTTCACCCACGAAGAAGGCGGCCGGACCAATGACGTGCGCGGGCTTGACTGCGCCAATAGCCAGGGTGACGTCGGCGACGACCGGTTCGCCGAAGAGTTCACCGGTATCGGCTTCAACGCCCGACGGCAGGTCGACGGCCAAGACCAATGTCGATCCGGAAACCTTCGGCGCGACGTAGGCCCGCGAACACCCGAGTCCGAAGGCGGCGTCGATGACGAGTTCGTAGCCCTCGAGTGTCGCTGGCTGGTCGGCCACCTCGATGACGTCGACCTTGGCGCCGCGAGAGCTGAGCCACGCCGCAGCTACACGTCCGTCGGACCCGTTGAGTCCCGGTCCGACGATGGCCGCGATACGCGCTCCGTAACACGAGCCGAGCATTGCCGAGGCCTCGAGCGCAACGGCCGTTCCGGCGTCGCGCACGAGGGCCCCGACCCCACGATGAGCGGTGGCGACAGCGTCGGCTTTGCGCATCTCATCGGAAGTGAGAAGTGGTATCAACGGAGAGATCGCTCAGTTTGATGGTGCCGCACCCAAAACATCGTGAAACCTCCTGGTCCTTTTAAGGCAACTCTAAGGCACGGTTGTTGGACGCAATCGTGGGGTTACATGGTTGAGTTACCACGGCGTGCCTTCGTAGGCTGAGAGGGTGGAACGCGCAGTCGCCAACTCAGAGAACGTCACGAAAACGGCGAACGAATCGACGACGTTGACGGCGGTGCCGTCGACCAATCAATTCGAGCGAGCGGCCGGAGCCCTCTACGGGCTCGCCATTGGTGACGCCCTCGGAATGCCGACCCAGATGATGACGAGAGAAGAGGTCGTCAGCGTCTTCGGTACGTTGCTCGTCGACTTTGAACCGGCCCCGAGTGATCATCCCATAGCCGAGGGCATGACCGCCGGACGGATCACCGACGACACCGAACAGGCCATGTTGCTCGCTACACAACTCATTGAGGGCGGAGGCGACGTTGACGTGCGCCGATGGGCCGACGCGCTGATCGCGTGGGAGGAGTCGATGAAGGCTAAGGGCTCACTTGATCTACTGGGGCCTTCCACCAAACGAGCGATTGCCGCATTGATCGACGGAGGTAATCCCGAAGAGGTCGGGAGTCGCGGTGACACGAACGGGGCCGCGATGCGCATCACGCCCGTTGGTATTGCAGTGAGTGCGAATAATCTAGATGATCTCGTATCGAGCGTCGTGATGGCCAGCCGACTCACGCACAACACGAGTGTGGCGCTCGCCGGCGCGAGTGCGGTCGCCGCCGCAGTAAGCGGTGGCGTCGGCGGTGCGTCGATGGAGGAAATGATCGAACTCGCCTGTGACGCGGCCGCTCTCGGTTCGCGTCGCGGTCACTGGATAGCTGGCGCGGACGTGGCCGTACGAATTCGTTGGGCGATTCAACTGGTGGACGGACTCAACGCCGAAGGCGTCGTCGACCTTCTACCGATTCTCGTTGGCACGAGCCTCGCGACGTGGGAGTCCGTGCCCGCCGCCTTCGCGGTCGCTAGTGAGTTTTGGCGAGAACCGTGGCTCGCCTGTCGAGTAGCGGCATCACTCGGGGGTGACAGCGACACGATTGCCGCCATGACGGGTGCGATCGTCGGTTCACTCCAGGGCTTCAACGTGTTTCCTGAGACGGCTCGTGAGACGGTCGCGAACGAAAACGAACTCAATCTCGGTGAGATGGCTACGAAACTCTTGGTGCTGCGCGGCCGCGGTGACGTTTTCTCCCAGTGAGCCCGCCTGGTCGCTTCGTGCTCGTCGACGCCGTGGTGGTTGACATAGTCCTTCGAGTCGAGAAGGTGCCGGAGCGTGGTTCGGACGTGGCCGTGGACGAGAGTAGCTCCTTGGCGGGTGGCGGATTCAACGTCATGGCGGCGGCGTCGCGTCTCGGTCTGCCAGCGGTGTACGGCGGGATCCTTGGTTTCGGTCCGTTCGCGACCATTGCCCGGAACGCGCTGCGCGAGGAGGGCATTATCGTGGCCCTTCCACCGGCTAGCGGATTAGATACCGGATTTGTCGTCGCGCTGGTTGAACCGGACTTGCTGGCGCGCCTTCCTACTGAGACACTCTTCATCTTCGATCCGGGACCTCTGGTGGGCGACATTGCTACTTCGCATCTTGACGCGGTCCTCAAGCGGGCCGATTGGTTCACGTGCAACGAACGCGAAGCGAAGGTGCTCACGGGCTGTGACCCGTACGCGGCGGCCCAGGGGTTGTTGCGTCGTCTCAATCGTGGTTCGGTGATCGTTCGATGTGGATCGAAAGGATGTATCGTTGCCGTCCGCGGAATGGCGACGTACGAGGTCCCAGGATTTGATGTGGTCGTCGTCGACTCCAACGGAGCCGGCGACTGTCACGTGGGTTCATTTGCCGCGCTGTTGGTCGGAGGGCGAAGTCCAGTGGAGGCCGCGAGATGGTCGAACGCGGCAGCGGCGCTCTCGGTGTCGCGTCTCGGACCGGCGCGCGGTCCCACTATGGGCGAGCTGGAATTGTTCATGAGTTCGTACGCCAATAGATCGGGCGGGTAAGTCGGGCAGTCCCAGGAATGTCGTGCACTCATTGTGGGGAGGGGATGTAGCTAGATGGCCCGGCTCCGTGGGGGAGCGGCAGTTGATGTCCGATTCATCTTCAGGCGATTTGACGAGGAGTACATGCGCGCACTCGGTTGCGGCGTCGCAGGGATCGCGACCGATGTCTAGAACCCACCCATGTTGATGGAATTGGCGCGTCGAACATTGTGCACCACAATCGACGGCTCTTCGGCTTCTTGCCGAACCGATCACTCATTGTTCGGCGTTCCGATGAGACTCAACCTCACACGTCACGCGATGTTCGACGTCAGATTATCCCCCTACAAATGGCACTTCATACGCCGGAGCGTCGCCGCCGAGAACCATCGCGCAGGCGAGTGTCGCTCGTCGGTCTAGTACGTTGGCGGGCTCCGCCACGGATTAGTCGAAAGACTCGCCACGACCGTACCGCTCGACGTGGTCAGTTCTACTGTTTCAATGGAATCGACCGCCACGGGCAGCGCGGCCCCCCATGAACCGTGGCCCCGGGCAAGTGCGAAGGTCCCGATATCATCGCGCTCGCCTCGCTTGGTCACGATCACGCACCGTACCGCGTTGGGCGCGTTCGTGAGGTCGACAGTAACGAACATCCACGCAGGCCTGCCGGCGTACGCCATAACTTCACCCACGTTGTGGTGGCCGGCGATTAAGGATCGCTGTTCCAGGCGTCCGGCTGCTTGTTCACTCGGCGAGTGCGACGAGGAGCCAAGGTAACTAACGCCTATGCCAATCGCTCCCGACACGACAATGACGGCTGCAGCGACCGTCAGCCTACGGCCGCGAGAGTGCTGCGTAGTGAGCTGTGGCCGCGCGGCGTCAATACGGGCAAGAACCCGAGACTCAAACCCCACAGGAGGCTCCACCCCGACGGGCACGTGCAGCAGTGCGTCACTCGTCGTTGAGAGTCCTTGAATCGCGTCGGAGCACTCGTCGCAGTGTTCAACGTGCGTG
>CAJDUS010000028.1_pt1 | contig 18264 bp, 22 predicted proteins | sample 7390831 | NCBI WGS metagenome assembly CAJDUS01 (sample SAMEA7055684, study PRJEB34461) | soil metagenome | biome: terrestrial ecosystem; feature: Peninsula; material: soil | place: Antarctica | collected 2016
TGATGGCTCCAGTACCAACCAGGCTTCCGGGAAATTTTCGGACTGCATACTCATTCCAGTACTCACGTGCCCCGACCCGCTGCGCGGGCCAAAGGACGTCCTGGTCATGTGCGAAGTGAGAAACCCGGACATGACGCCGCACGTAACGAACGAACGTGCCGCGGCGGTTCTGACCGCAAAGAAGTACGCGAGTTTCGAGCCCAAGTTTGGTATTGAGCAGGAGTACACCTTCTTCCAGGACGGTCGCCCGCTTGGCTGGCCCGAGGAGGGCTTCCCCGCTCCCCAAGGCCCCTACTACTGCGGTGTCGGTGGGGACAAAATGCCCGGGCGCGACATCGTCGAAGCCCACACGCTGGCGTGCATGCGCGCCGGACTCGACATCGTGGGCACGAACGGCGAGGTGATGATGGGTCAGTGGGAGTTCCAACTCGGCATTCTCGGACTGGTCGAAGTCAGCGACCAACTCTGGACGGCGCGTTGGCTCCTCGAGCGCATCGCCGAAGAGTTCGAAGTTGACGTGAACTTCGACGCCAAGCCCATCCAGGGCGACTGGAACGGTGCCGGCGCGCACACGAACTTCTCAACGAAGCAGATGCGCGCGGCCGGAGGGTACGACGCAATCATCGCCGGCGCCGAAGCACTAGGCACGCGCGTGACTGAGCACATTTCGAACTACGGCGTGGGCATTGAAGAGCGCCTTACGGGCGCTCACGAAACTGCGCACTGGTCGAAGTTCTCCTACGGCGTATCGGACCGCGGAGCCTCGGTGCGCATCCCCGGCGGTGTCGCGCGCGAGAAGAGGGGCTACCTCGAAGATCGTCGGCCGAACGCGAATATGGACCCCTACGTCGTGGCGAGACTGATTACCGACACGATCTGTGGTGCTGCCGTCGCCAAGGCGCCGGTCAAGAAGACCGCATCGAAGAAAGCGCCGGCCAAGAAAAAGCCTGCGACGAAGGCGCCGGCCAAGAAGACCGCATCGAAGAAAGCGCCGGCCAAGAAGAAGCCTGCTCGACGGTAACGATTCGCTCACAAAACCCGCCGCTTACGGGCGGCGGGTTTTGCCATTAGTGGTTCGGTGAGACGGGCAACGAGAAGGTGCGAGAATGTCTCCTATGCAAAGCCAAGCAGAGTACGTACTTCGAACTGTCGAAGAACGTGGCATTCGCTTCGTCCAACTCTGGTTCACTGACGTCCTCGGGCGCCACAAGGCCTTTCACGTCACGCCGGCCGAATTAGAAGACGCGCTCGACCAGGGCATGACCTTCGACGGCAGTGCCATCGACGGTTTCTCGCGGACCCAGGAGTCTGACGTGCTTGCACGTCCGGACTTAGAGACGTTCCAACTTCTGCCTTGGTACGAAGAGGGTGCGGGCGTCGCGCGGGTCTTTTGCGACATCGTGAACATCGACGGCTCACCTTTCGAGGGCTGCCCGCGTCAGCAACTTCGCCGTGTGCTGGCCGACGCCCACGATCAGGGCTACACCTTCTTCGTCGCGCCCGAGATTGAATACTTCTACTTCTTGAATCTGGACCCGGCTCGCACGCCGCAACCAATTGATCAAGGTAGCTACTTCGACCTGTTGCCCGACGACACCGGCAGTCAACTTCGACGCCGAACGGTCCTCGTCTTAGAAGAGATGGGTATCGGCGTCGAGCACGCACAACACGAAGACGCCCCCGGTCAACACGAAATCGACCTTCGCTACACCGACGCTCTCACTATGGCCGACACGGTGATGTCGCTGCGCCACGTCGTGAAGGAGTTGGCGCGCCAGGCGAACGTGAGCGCGAGTTTCATGCCCAAGCCCCTCGCCAACGTGCAAGGTTCGGGCATGCACACGCACCTTTCACTTTGGCGCGACGAGCAGAACGCCTTTATCGGTGACGGACCCTACGGACTCTCGGAGGTCGCGACAAAGTTCATCGCGGGACTCGTTCGTCACGCGTCAGAGATCACCGCCGTCACGAACCAATGGGTCAACTCCTACAAGCGACTCGTCCCCGGCGCCGAGGCGCCGGTCGAAGTGAAGTGGGCCGGCCACGACCCCGCGGCCCTCGTGCGCGTGCCGTCGGTGAAGCCCGGCCGCACGGACTCGACGCGCATTGAGTACCGCTCGCCCGATCCGGCCGCGAATCCCTACCTCGCCTTTGCGGTTATCTTGGCGGCCGGCCTACGCGGCGTGAACGGCAACTACGAACTTCCCACGGAAGGCGAACGCACTGCACCGTTGCCCCAATCCCTCGCCGACGCTGTCGACATCATGGAAACGTCCGAACTCTTGATGGAGACCCTCGGCGCTCACCAAGTGGAGTGGTTCCTTCGCAACAAGCGCGCAGAATGGGACGCCTACCGCCTGCAGGTGACGCCCTTCGAACTCGAAAGGTACCTCCCACTCCTGTGACGATTGACGTCGTGCTCTGCGTTCCCTCGTGTGAAGGGCCGGTACGTAAAGCATTTGACGTGACTGGCGTGTCACCGAGCGTCGCTTCGACGGGACGCCTCAACGAGATCACCGCGCTCGAGCCAACCGACGGCTTCGCCGGTGCGGTCATCAATGCGGCGGCCTTTCCATTCACCGAGGCGATGAATCTCTGCCGGCAGTTGCGCGCGCGCCCTCGCGGTGTTGGCCCCATCATTTTGTTGCTCGACCACTATCAACTCGACGAATTGACATTCCGAGAGGACCTCTTCGATGACTTCCTGGTCGGGCCGTTCGACGTGAGCGAACTCGCCACCCGCCTGCGACATCGACTACGTCGCGCGGGTAATGAGACGGTCGCGCCCCGGGTCGAACACGGTGGACTCTCGATGAACCTCGAGACCTATCAAGCGTCGATTGCCGGCCGCGTGATGGACCTCACGTACATGGAGTACGAGCTGCTGCGATTTCTCGCGACAAATCCAAACCGGGTCTTCACGCGCGAGACGTTGCTCAGTCGTGTGTGGGGCTACGAGTACTACGGCGGTGCGCGTACGGTCGACGTTCACGTTCGACGACTTCGCGCGAAGTTGGGGGAAGAACACGCCCACCTGATTCACACGGTGCGTTCAGTTGGCTACAAGTTCGGTACGTCGCCCAACGAGTACACCGTTTAGTCGAGGGGCGCGTAGGCCCAGAGTTCAACTTCGGCCCGAGCGTCGAACGGCAACTGCGCCACCGCAATGGCTGAGCGCGTCGGACGCGGTGGCTCGAAGGCCTCGAGCCAAACTTCGTTACACGCGGCGAAGTCGTCCATGGAAATGAGAAAGAGCGTCGCCTTCACCACCTGATCGAACGTGGCCCCCGCCTCGGCAAGAACGTTGCGCGCGTTCACCAATGCTTGGCGTAACTGCTCGGACGCCCCGCCATCGACCATCGTCGGCTTTTCGGGACCCTGGACGACGCCGAGTTGACCGGAGATGACAACGAGGTCGCCGGCGCGACGCCACGTTGAGTAGGGACCAAACGTAACGGCCATTGGATCGGACCTCCTCAGCTGAAGGAGTTGCCGCAACCGCAGGTGCGCGTCGCGTTGGGATTCGTGATGTGAAAGCCCGCACCCTGGAGTCCGTCGGCGAAGTCCAACGTCGAACCGCTCAAGAGTTCCGCGCTCGATGGGTCGACCACGACCTTCACGCCAGAGAAATCACGCAAAATGTCGTCGTCGGCGAACTCGGAGTCGAAGAACATGTCGTAGTTGAAACCCGAGCAGCCGCCCGCCTTTACCGACACGCGCAGCGCCAACACCTCGTCAACGCCTTCGGCGGCGATGAGCGCGGCCACCTTCTCAACGGCCACGTCCGTCAGATTGATCGGATTGGGGTCCTTCTTCGTTAAGTTCACGCTGCTGATAGTCATGTTGGACATGGAACCCCTTCGGAAGTACTTGGACCCATACTAATGAAAGAAACGTCGACGCAACACCCCCAAGGCTTCACCGGTAGCGTCGCTACGTGCAGCCCAGTGAACAACTCCGAGAGCGCCTGCGTCGGGTGCTCGACCCCGAACTTGGTGCCTCCATCGTGGAGTTGGGCATGGTGGGCGACATTGCCCTCGACGATCAGGGCCGGGCCACGGTGCACGTGGCGCTCACCACCGTGGGCTGTCCTCTGCGCTCCCAGATTGAGCGCGACGTGAAAGAAGCGGCTCTTTCGCTCGACGACGTCACCTCGGTCGAACTCGTCATGGGAGTAATGGACGCTGCAGCCAGGGCCGCCTTGATGAAGCGTGCGCGTTCCATTGCGCAAGAACGAGCACCACTGACTTCAATTCCGGTCCAGACGCCCGTCCTCATGATTGCCTCGGGAAAAGGGGGCGTCGGCAAGTCCTCAATTGCCGCCAACCTCGCAGTGGCATTGGCCGCGACGGGACGCTGCGTCGGCGTGCTCGACGCCGACATCTGGGGATTTTCTCTTAGTCGACTACTCGGCATCCAGGGTGAGGTGCGAGCGAACGGTGGAAAGATGCAACCGCTCGAACGCGCTTTCGGCACGGGATCGATCAAATTGCTCTCCATGGGCCTCCTCGCCGATGAGGACCAGGCGCTCATGTGGCGCGGACTCATGGTGCAAAAGGCCGTCGCACAGTTCATTGAAGACGCCGATTGGTCGGGCGTCGACTACTTCGTGATTGACACGCCACCGGGCACCGGCGACGTCGCCATGACCCTTGCGCGACTATTGCCTCAGATGGGTCAGTTGGTTGTCACGACGCCCACAATCGCGGCGCAACGCGTGGCCGCGCGCGCGGCCGACTTCGCGCGCAAGTCCAACATCCGCGTACTCGGCGTCATCGAGAACATGAGCGGCTTCACGTGCAGCTGCGGACAGCGACACAACCTCTTCGGCGAAGGTGGTGGGCGCGCCCTTAGCGAAGAGCTCAACGTGCCGCTGCTGTGCGAAGTCGAACTCAACCCTGCCATTGCCCAAGGTGGCGATGACGGCGAACCGGCGGTGCTTCACGAATCGGGTGACGGGGTACTGCACCAACTGGCCCAGCGAATTATCAATGACATCGCACCGCCCGTCGGGGCCGCTGGATGTTCGGCGCGAATGCTCGACGCGATATCGCGTGCGGTCGAGGGTTCGCTTCAGTCTTCGTAGCCTTCGTCACCGGGCATAAGTATTGACACGACGCCGTTGTTCATGACGATGCGTGGCTCGATACAGGGAATATTCGTGAGGGACCGTGCGTAGTCGAGTACCTGCGTCGACGTCGAGAAGTCGGCGATCGCCTCCAAATTGCTCACCGTCGGCAAGATCATGTCCAGCTCGCCTCGGCGTCGAGCCTCCAGCGCGTCCTTGGGACGAACCCACTGATCGGCGACCGTTTCGCCGGCATCGTGCGTGGCCAGTTGTCCTTCCGGGGCGAGCGCGACGAAGAACCTCGTGTCGAATCTGCGAGGCGGACCAACCGGTGTGATCCAGTGCGCAACGTATTCCAGTCCGCGTAGATCGAGCAGGAGATTTTCACGTTCCATCATCGCGACGAAGCCCAGCGAGCCATCGTTTACCTCCCGTCGACTACGCGCCATGCGCCGAATCGTCACTTCATCACTGAAGTGCACCGGCGTTGCGTCGTGGTCGCACGCCACGAGGAGTCCGGCCTCCTCAAAGAGCTCGCGCAGACAGGCGATGTAGTACGCGAGTCCACCTCCTTCGAGGCCGAGTCGCGTTGATGCAGTGGCGTCATTCAGCCCAAGCGCCAGTCGAACTCCCGACGCTCCCGCGTCGGCCGCGTCGACTCCACCACCCGGAAACACGTACGCCCCACCCACGAAGTCGCTGTTGAGGTTCCTTCGCAGCATAAGAATCTCGTAACCTTCGGGCGCGTCGCGCAGCGTGATGACGGTTGCGGCCGGACGGGGACTCAAAATTTCGACCATAGTGAAAACTACCTAGCGCCAGTCCTGAAATCGAACTCGAGTACTTCTCCACTAAGTTTGTTGGTCAGAGCACAAGGAGCATCGTGGCGAAGACCCCCGCATCAAAGAAGCAAACCCCGAGCAGTAACGCCGCTTCGAAGGCGGGCGCGGGGCGGCCACCGGCTGGACGAGGGCCGGGCGGGCGAGGGACGAAGGCGGCGGCCGGACGTCCGGCGGGACTCCTCACGTGGATCGCCATTGGTCTCGTGGTGGTGGTGGTTGCCACGCTCGTCATCATCAAAGTCACGAGCGGCACCACTCCCACTGGGACGAGTGGCTACACGGCCAGCAGTCCCACACTCGTCGCACAGGTCACCAAGATTGATCCGAGCGTTTTCGACACGGTGGGCGTAACGTCGACCGTCGTCCCGGTCACACCTCCCCAGGCGCTTAAGGGCCAGCCGGAACTCTTCGGTACGTCGAGCACGGGAGCCAAATTGCCCGAAGTGTTCTATCTCGGTGCCGAATACTGCCCCTTCTGCGCCGCCCAACGCTGGTCCACCATCGTCGCGTTATCGAGGTTCGGAACGTTGACGGGACTCGGCAATATGGAGAGTTCAACACTTTCGGGCGAGGCCTATCCCGGTACGCCCACCTTCACGTTCCTAAAGACCAAGTACACGTCGAAGTATCTCGTCCTTAAAACAGTTGAAGAGTTGAACAACGTCTTCGACACCACGATCAACAATTATTCGCCGCTCCAGAAGCCAACGACCGCAGAAGCAGCCATCTTTAAGAAGTACGACACGTCGAAGTACATCAACGGCATCACCCCGTCCCAGGACTTATCGATCCCCTTCATCACGTTGGGCAACAAGTTCCTCATCTCCGGATCCAGCTACACGCCCGCGACGCTGGCCGGACTCACGCGCAGCGCCATTGCGGCGGGACTCAGCGATCCCACGAGCCCCGTCACTGCCGCAATCATCAGCTCCGCTAACTTCCAGACGGCGGCGCTCTGCACACTCACGAACAATCAGCCCAGCAACGTCTGTACGAGTTCAGGCGTTATGGCCGCGAAGAAGGTCATGGGCCTTAAGTGACCCGAAGGGCCGAGCCGGTCGCGACGTGGGCCATCTACACCACGTTCGCCCTGAGTCTGGTGGGACTGGCCGTCTCTATCTACTTGACGATTACGCACTTCGAGCCCCAGGCCCTCCTGTGCTCGGGGACCGGCACGATTGACTGCGCGGCCGTCACCACGTCCGCCCAGTCCTATTTCTTGGGCGTTCCGGTCGCGATTCTCGGACTTAGTACCTACGTCGTCCTGACCGCGCTCAACTCACCGTGGGGTTGGCGTGCGAAATGGTACTGGCTTCAGGTCGCGCGTTTCGTCATCACGATTGCGTCGATGGGCTTCGTACTGTGGTTGGTCTACGCCGAACTCATAATCATCGATCACATCTGTATTTACTGCACGAGCGTGCACGTCATCACGTTCGCCCTGCTCATCGTGTTGACCAGGGTCAGTCCCGAACAACTCGGTTGGTCGCGCTCACGTACGCAGTAGTCCTCGACGCTCGAACTCGTTGAGGCCGCCCCAAATACCGTAGGACTCATGGCGCGCTAATGCCGCTTCGAGACATTCTTCGCGCACGCCGCAACTGGCACAGATCCGTTTAGCAATGAGTTCTCGCTCCAACCGGTCCTCCTTGCGTTCACTACTGTCCGACGGATAGAAGAGGGCGCCCTCACTGTCGCGACACGCAGCCGCGTCCGTCCAATCCAAAGGCGTTATCGCCATAAGTCATCCCCCCGGTTAGACCTAGAAACGCAGGATAACCACTCGCCGCCAAAGGAGCAAGACGAATCTCTTGGCCCAGAAATCCTCCCCCAAAAGGCGTTTCGTGGCTCCGCTACGCTTCTCGATATGGCAACAGTTCTCTTGGCAAGCGACCTGGCTTCCCTTCGACACGAACTGCGAACGTTGCTCGAGGGGCCCGACCTCACAATCGAAGAGGTAGCCAGCGGACCCGACGTCATTGCTCGCGTCGAGGCCGGCGGCGTCGACCTGGTCATCGTGGACCTCCAAATTGGCACCATGGGCGGCATGGCCATCTGTATGGAACTGCGTCTCGAGGAGTCCTACGGTGCGGCCGAGCCCGTGTCGGTTCTCATGCTCCTCGACCGCCGACCGGACGTATTTCTGGCTCGCAGGTGCGGCGCCGAGGGCTTCCTCGTGAAACCGCTCGATCCCCAGCGCGTTCGAAGTGCCGTACGGGCACTACTGCGCGGCGAAGAGTACGAGGATGCATCACTTCGCCCGGCGACCGTCCGCGTCGGGAGCAACGACGCTCAATGAGCGACCAACAGCCCCACTCGTCGGGACTGTCTCGACTTCGTAAGCGAATGATCGGCCGAGAAGAGACACGTCCTCCGTCACCCGAGGCGATTGCCATCCACGCTCGGGTCGACCAACTGAGTGAGTTGGAACTTCGCGACGTCATGACTCCGCGCACCGACGTGGCCTTCCTTCAGACGCCGGTCACCCCCGAGGCAATGGCCGAGGCAATCCGCGACACCGGTCACTCCTGCTTTCCCGTGGTGAACGGCGACCTCGACGAAGTGCAGGGCGTCCTCTTCGTCAACGACCTGTTTCGAAGCACCACCGCCAAACGCGCAATAGGCGTTTCGTTGCCGACCACCAGCGAGATTGCTCGAAAGATCCGTCGGCCGTTCATGATGCCCGAGACCATGGACCTTCTCGAGAGTCTCGGTGAGATGCGCGAGCAGCGTCGGACGTTCGCGCTCGTCCTCGACGAACACGGTGGCGTGGCGGGCGTTGTCTCAATCCGCGACATTCTGGAACAATTAGTCGGCGACCTAAACGACGAGTTCGACGAAGACGAAGAGCCGGGCATCGTCCCCATTCGTCAAGACCGCTGGCTCGTTGACGGACAGACGCACGTCGACGAAGTCGAAGCAGCGATTGGCGTCACGATTCCCGAGGGCGAGTACGTGACAATCGCCGGCTTCGTTTTGGACCTCGCAGGTGAGATACCGGCCGCGGGCACGACCTACACGTACGAGGACTGGACATTTCGAGTCCAGTCCGTCGAGAAACGGCGCATTAGCGAAATCGTGGTCGAGTACCACAAACCCGTGGAGCCCGAGGTCCCCTCAGTCATGTAGGCGTCGGTGCACCCTCGGGGCGCCGAGTAGGATTTTCAGGCTGCGAGGTAACTCGCTGCGGGCTGTAGCGCAGCTTGGTAGCGCGCTGCGTTCGGGACGCAGAGGTCCCGGGTTCAAATCCCGGCAGCCCGACCACCAAGGCAGTACGAGGTGAAACGCAGTACAGGCCCCCATCGTCTAGCGGCCTAGGACACCACCCTTTCAAGGTGGCGGCACGGGTTCGAATCCCGTTGGGGGTGCTTGTTATTCCTGGTGAAGCGAGCTTTCTGCCGATCTTGGAATTACTGCGAAAGTCCCGAATCAACGTGAAGGTGGTGCCCTTAGTGCCAACGGAGTGCCATTGCTCGCCTTGGAACGCTCACAAGTCACCATTGAGAGTTCGGCCCTTTGCGGTGGCGAAGCCAAGGTGGACGAAAAGATGGGCTATCTCTCGGTTTTCTCTCAACGTAGACGCAAGCTGAGATGGGCCGGAGTCGCACTTGAGCCACCACCTTCTTCGGGTGGTGCACTCCTTATGCGAGCCTTGCGGCCAAAGCAATGCAGTGCTATCCAGGCTCATTACATAAGTCCTGACTTATAGAAGCCATGACTTATACTATGGGTGTGTGGAATATCGAACTCACCGATCAAGCGAGAGAATGGATCCTCTCCTTGGACCAAAAGGACCGTGAAGCGATGGCGGGTTCGATTGACCTTCTGGAATTACTCGGGCCGAATCTGGGCCGACCTGCAGTGGATTCCGTTAAGTCTTCTCGGCACCACAACATGAAGGAACTTCGCTAGGTCGGCAGCAATCTTCGTGCGCTATTTTGCCTCGACCCGCGCCGTACGGCGATCGTGCTGCTGGGCGGTGACAAGACGAATAACTGGGTCGGCTGGTATGAGCAGAACATTCCATTGGCCGATGACTTGTACGACGAATATCTCGACGAAATACGAAAGGAAGGATTGATCTGATGCCCAAGACAACTCCATGGCGCGACGTACGCGGGCGCCTTGACATTGATGAGCGGGCGGTCGCGCGAGAACGGTTGCAATTGCGTCTGGCGATTCTCCGCGAACAACTTGGCAAGAGCCAGGTCGAACTCGCTGAAATTCTCGGCACCTCACAACCAAACGTGTCGCAACTTGAACGAAGCGATGATCTTCAACTGTCATCAATTGCGAGATATGTTCATGCACTCGGCGGACAACTCCAGGTGAACGCCGTAGTTGGGAATACGACCTATCTGCTGATTGACGATGTCGATGAGTCGGTTTCGGCGAAGCCCTGAGCGGACGGACGGGCACGTCCATCGACGTCCGTGACCACTACCTTGGTGTGTCTATCGATGAATACGGATTACTGAGGCGCCCTCACTGGTTACCCCATTTTCAAGCGAGGTGAACACTAGGTCGTAGTAGCCCGTGCCGGCATTTGAGGGGATCTTGATAATGGAGAGTGGATTGCTTTCGTACGCGTTGAGAACTCGCAATACTTTGGATTTTGCCTCCACTGGCATGGTCTTCGGGTGAAGCATCGTCATGGACTTCTTCAATGACTTCACACTCGAGAATGGACCGATGATCTCTGCCTTGAGCGCGACCCAGAAGCGCGTCTTCGGACCGGTCCCCACTTCGGTGCTCATCCAGTTGAGGTTGAAAAACTCACCAGGATGGTAAACCGTATCGACTTCTGCTGAAGAGCAACAACTGAAGCCCCAATAAATGGAAGAGTCCGCCGCCTTCGCTCCGGCACCGTATGCAGAATGCGCGGTCGTAATGAATGCGCCGAGCAGAATTGAGACGACCAGGAGTGACCCAATCACAACTTGTAGAAGACTTCGAGAAGCAACCGCGATGCGACGTTCTATTGAGTGCCCGTTCACTCTCTGCAAGCTACAGCCCTTCAAACATCAGCCCCACCTCAGACCTCTATTTCTTCGACCTTTGGATTTTGCCGGTTTCGTCAGACAACCGATTGGAAGTCTGCCAACGATCACTAGTGGTGGTGGTGGTGGTGCGTGCAGCGTTGCGTCTTGGTGCCTAACGGGAAGACGAATGAACTGACGAGACTGTTTAGTTGAAGTTCGAACTATTCCTCGGCCAGGAATTTGTGACGAATCTTCAGCAGAGGGTGCGGATTCAAGTGAGGCCAACGATCGGTTCACGATAACGTTGGATTACCACGGAAGGGTCGCACAATGCAGTTGCCCGATACAACATTGCACGGTGATCTTTTCCGACCACTTGCCCTTCACATATTTGACGCCTCCAGCGGACTGGACCACACGATCGGGATTGTCTCCGCGGCGTTCAACATGGCAAGTTCGTATGCCAAGTCGCTCTTGGCCGCGGACGCTATCGACGTGCTCGTCATCAATGCGCCTGATGACACCATCCCGGAGTGGGGCGTCGGTGGATACACCTACGGGCCACACGTAATTTTGCTCGCTGTCGATCCGTCATTCTCGCTTTCACAAGAGCACATCGAAAGAACTCTCCTGCATGAGTTCCACCACGCCATGCGGTGGCGCGGTCCAGGGTGCGGTGGTGACTTGGCTCAGATGTTGATAAGTGAAGGTCTCGCGCAGCTTTTTGAGGAAGAGGTAATCGGGACGCCACCATTCTTCGCACTTACGCCAGTGACAGACGACGAGATCTCCCGCGCAAGGAAGGCACTCCATGAGGAACCCTTCAGTCAGTCGAAGTGGTTTTATGGCGGACAGGGCATCACGCGGAGTTTTGGCTACGCCTACGGCTACGAACTCTGCAAGGCCTACTCCGTCGCGCATCACGAGCGAGCTTCACAGTTGGTCAACACTCCGGCGCGCGACATCGTGGATACCAATGGGCTCGGGTGAGTCAAGAAAGATCCCAAAAAATCTGTCCTATGGGCAGATCGATAACTTTTCTTATCTCTCCCTTCAACCTAAGAATGTTCGCCACCGTTGCGAAGACGACGTTAAATCGTTGATGTCCGTCAACTTGTGGGGCCAATAGTTCGGCGACCGTTCCGGCGGATCACAGTTTCGAATGAAAGATGAGAAATCACGCAGAGCGCATTCGCATCGAGCGCCGAGGCTTCACTTGAATTGCGACACGAATTCACACTGCCTTCACGCAACAGTCGAACGAGTACGACTTTATTTCTAAACGATTTGCACACCAACTCTCCGCAATCCGACAGGTTTTTCACACGAGTCTCACAATGCTGTCTCGTACGGTGAGGAGTGTTCTTTTGAAGGGAGAGCAAAATGAAACTGTTCACCATCAGATCCGTCCCGGTGATCGTACTGGTCGCCACCATGGGATTGGGAAGTGCCACCGTGGCGTCCGCTGATTCGACCACGACCACGACGACGGCGCCCAGCGCAAGCTTCGTGGCCGCGCAACAAAAGTTGGAAGCTCAGCTCGCCTCGCGTGTTACGCGTTTGACGCACCTCGCCGCCGACGTAACCGGAGCAACCTCTCTGAGTGCGAACACGGCTTTGACGCTCCAGGCGCATCTTTCAGCGGAAGCTGCGAGTATCAATTCCCTCGCAACCAAGGTTCCCACCGACACCACGTTCGCCCAGCTGAACAAGGACCGCGCCACGATGTACAAGGACAATCGCGTGTATGCCGTGATGTCGCCGCAAGTCTTCGAGATGATCGAAGCTTCGTTGGTCGTGAATCAGTTGATGACGGACCAAGGTAACGAGCCGACCCTCCAAACGGAAGTCTCATCCCTCGTTGGAATGGCGGGTTACCGGACTGCGCTGAACCACTACAACAACTACGTGATGCGCATCTCGAACTGGTCAACCAGGATCGTGAATATTGAAGCGAGGGTACTCGCCCAGACGCCGACAGACTGGCCGCACGACACAAACGTCTTCGTTAACGCAAACCACCGGATTCTCGCGGCGAATATTGCTCTCGCCTACGCCAACTACGACGCGGCCGTAATCGGTCTCGCATCGGGTGGCTACACGGGTTCATAAGAGGTTTAAAGAGAACGACGCCGGGTGGCTTTGGCCATCCGGCGTCGTTCTCTTTGGCTATTTCACGACCTTCGCACTGCATTTACAACCAGGACAGCAACTCGATCGGCGCATGCCCTTTACTAACTCGGCTTGAGTCCTCGTTGGTACCCAAAAATGGAGTAAGTAGAAGACAAATCAACTCTTCATTTCTGTAGATCCCGCCATCAAACAAAGAACCCTGCGAAATTTTCCAGCCGGCCCAACCACTCCAACGATGGAGTTTGAACTTCTACCGTTGTGGGGTGCCATTTGACCTAGACCCCTGTTTCCCGACGGCCGTTATAGGAACGTGGTCTGGGTTTGGTGCGAGTGTAGATCTTCAAACTCCGTTGTTGCCTACGTCAGCGCCAGTGTGGATAAGTGACATAAACGAACTTTCCGTACGACTGGGTCTCCCACAATACGACGAGTCCCGCCTGTTGAGGGATGTAAACCACGTCGCCCGGAAGGAAGCTGCGCTTCTCACCCCCTTCGGAGAGCGTGATCTCACCTTCAATCATGTAACAGACCGCGCAGTCGTCGTCATACTCAAAATCCACTGGGGCCCCTGGCCAGATTTCAGCCATTCCTGCCGAGATTGGTGCGTTCTGGTTCTGGGACACGAGGTCGACTAGGTTAAACCTTCCTTCTCCGACATCGAGTGGTTCGGTCTTGATTGACTCATTCGAAAACAGCAGCATGACTAACTCCTCATCGTCTCAAAACCTACGTTGATCGGCCTCCGGGGGCGTAGCGCGAGAACAAGAACGCTGCCCCTTTGGTGCAACATAACACTGTTGTCTCGTACTGCGCGCGGCAACTTGATTGCGTAAATTGGCCATCTAATTGGAGCTCTGACGTTGCTGCTTTAAGGTCAGTGAAGACAATTGAGCATGCGACCGTCAATCGAGTATCGAGGCTAATGCTTGCGGGATCATTTGCCCGACATCGACCACGCTGGTCGCGCCGTGACTAGGGAGAACTGAAGTGGCTTCAACCGCTCGTGGCCAAACCAATATCCGGTAATCCGTGTTCGGCCCCAGATGTCACAACATGCTCAGTGGAGACTGCTGCTGATTAGGGTGAAATCTACTTAGCGCGAATTCGATTCTTTGTATCCATTAGGAGAGGAAGTTCCCATAACGAAGTCGCCTCATTTCCTTGCTTCCTGCTATCGAATAGTGAACACCGCTAAGCATTCAAGCCACTGGAGCCACTTCATAATTGGAGTTTGTACTTCTGCCCCTGTGGGTGCTCTGAGGCCAAACCCTGCACCGCCGAGCCAGTCTTTATGGCAACGCGACCTTAGATTGGTTTGGGTTTAGAACTTCGAAATCGTTCAGTGTTTAGTACTGAATCGCGCTGTGTCGTCGCTCGGAGTTGTAAAAGTGTTCGATGTAAATCCATGCGACAACTTTCGCTAAGCCCAGAACTTGTCAACCTCTTGCTGATCCTTTGATATCCCCCAGAACTCCACCGCTTTTTCATCAGCGAGGTGCCAAACGTGCACGTCATCAGACTCGAGACTCTTACCGTTGCGACTCGCGGACTCCCTGACGAGCACCACCACATGGTCGTCGCTGGCGAGCAAATCGTGAACACCGACCGTGAACGTACCGTCCGTAAACTCCATGAGCTTTCCAAAGAATCCAAACGTCTCATCCTGACCGTTGTAGGTTCCAGAGATCTGGTTGTGTCCACTGACGCTCCAGCGGATGTCCTGTGCGAATATCTTGGCGATTGTCTCCATATCCCCTTTAGAAAACGCCTCGTATCCACGTCGAATCAGTTCTTCATTGTCTTGAGCACCCATCGGCATCCCCCTTCTGCTACACCGACGTGGCGCAGCCGCCTACAGGTATACATCGCAACGTGGCGACGTGCCAAGGGTCCACCAGTCCAGTCCAATTGGCCGATCACCATTTGAATCCCCTCTGGGAGGTAGTACTCGGCTGCGGTTCGCGGTTCCTTCCGCGGGTTTTATGGATTGATGAGGAACTTTTCCAAATCCCCGAGCCATGCGATCCAATCCAATAGTGAAGTTTGAACTTCTGACCCTGTGGGCTACCGCGTTCCTATAACGGCCGTCCGGAAACAGGGGTCTAGGTCAACGTGATCATTGGCAATCGAATCCGTACCGAATCAATTTCACGTACGCGCCAACCGACCGTCACAGCCTGCACTGCTCATTGTGGGGAACTTGTTGAGCGAAATAGTCTTACGTCGGACAGAAAAAGAGCACACTCTCGATGTCAAGCGCAGTCCACCGAACAATCTTGACATAATTGAACGTTTGTACAATAATTGGAACATGCGTTCAGTGCCGGAGGATAGGAAGACAGCGACAGTAATTCGCGATACCGCTATGGAGCTCTTTGCACGAAGCGGGGCATCGAACGTCACGATCCGAGAAATTGCCTCGAAAGCAGGGGTTTCTCCGGGCCTCGTGATGCACCACTTCGGCTCGAAAGAGGGCTTGAAGGACGCACTTGATGCTCGTGCGGTGGCGTTTATCGACGACATGGTGTCCGAACTGGTCCGGCTACGAGATGATGGTGGTTCCGCGTCGCTGGCCGAAATGTTCGCCTCTCGACTAGAACAAGAGCCCGCTCTAGCGGGTTACGTCGGCCGTCTACTCCTCGACGGCAGCGGTGCAGGGGACCGTCTCTTCACGACATTCTTCCAAACCACAGTCACTGCACTGCAAAGTCTCGAATCAATTGGCGTTGCTCGACATTGTGAAGACGAAGGTGTTCGCGCAGCGTTTTTACTGGTCAATGACCTTGCTCTTATCTTGTTGCGCCACCGAATTGAGGCCGTGATCGGAGTTAATCCGCTTTCTCGTGAGGGGCTCACGCGATGGAGCGCGACCGTATTCGACATTTACTCCAATGGTGTCTTCGCCCTTCCCGGGAGCAACTCTCAAGGGAGCCAGCGGTGACGTTTGTAATTGAAACGCTCGGCCTTTCGAAGTTTTATGGGACAACCAAGGCAGTTGTCGAACTCTCCTTGCAGGTGGAACCCGGACAAGTGTTCGCGTTCCTTGGACCCAATGGAGCGGGAAAGTCGACAACCATCCGGATGCTCCTCGCACTTCAAAGACCCTCTACAGGACAAGTCCGAGTTCTCGGATTCGACCCACAGATCGACAACGTGGCCGTGCATCGAGAGATCGGTTATCTTCCGGGCGACCTCGCACTTTTTCCTCGAATGAATGGACAGCACCACATTGATTGGTTTTCGAGTGCACGCGGCGACGTTGACCAAAAGGTCGTACACGAACTCGTCGAACGATTTGACGTCGTCGTCAATCGTCCGGTGAGAGAACTATCGAAAGGTAACCGTCAGAAGATTGGGTTGGTTCTCGCTTTCATGGCGGAACCGCAGTTGCTCATTCTCGACGAACCGACGTCCGGCCTCGATCCGCTCATGCAGCACGAGTTCGAGCTCCTTGTACACGAAACTGTTGCCGACGGCAGAACCGTTTTCCTCTCCTCGCACGAACTCAACGAGGTCCAACGACTTGCCGACCGAGTGGCAATCATCAAGGAGGGGCGACTTCTCGTAGCCGATACTGTCGACGGGTTATCGCGCAATCTGCCTCGAACGATGGAGGTTGAATTCCGTGGGCCCGTGGATCCTTCAGTTTTCGATGCGCTCGCTGGCGTTACGGTTGTGTCGAACAATGGAGTTCGACTCGTCTTGGAACTGGCTGGCGGCATTGGTCCGGTGCTCGCGGAGATCGCCACTCACGACCCAGTAGACCTCGTCTCGCGACCCGCCGAACTCGAAGAGATGTTCCTTAACCTCTACCGCACCCCAGCCTCAGCGAAGTCCGGTGATGTTCTCTAACGTCACCACGCTCGATCTTTCGATTCGCCGACGGAGCCTCTTCGCATACGCCATTGGCACCGCGCTCTATACCTTCGCCATCGTTGCTCTCTACCCCGAGTTCAAGAACACGACGAGCCTAAATAACCTTACGAAAGGCGGTTCAGCGGCCACAGCACTCTTCGGTGTGACAGGATCTCTCACCTCCCCAGGTGGCTGGCTCAACGCGAACATCTATGAGAACGTCTTCCCGCTGATTATGCTTCTGCTCACCATTGGTTACGGTGCGGCTGCCATTGCAGGTCAGGATGAGGACGGCACCCTTTGCCTGCTCGCCGTGCTTCCGCTTCGACGTACCGCACTGCTGCTACAGAAGGCGGCTGCCATGGCCGTCCAGGCGTTCGTGCTCGCCTTTGCTGCTGGCATTATTGTGATCATCGGCCGAAGCTTCGATCTTGCGCTTAACCCGTGGCACGTCATCGGAATATCGGCCACCACCTTTCTCATGGGCATCGACTTCGGCATCATCGCACTCGCCATCAGCGCCGTGACTGGACGTCACGGCGTAACGATCGGTATTTCTTCAGCTCTCGCCGCGGCCTCCTATCTCCTAAGTTCCCTCGCCCCGGTCGTTGGTTGGGTTCGTCCCGGACGGTACTTCTCCCTCTTCTACTGGTCCGTCGGCCACGACCAGATCGCGAACGGCGTCAGTGTCGCGGACGTTGCCGTCTTGGCTTTCGTCGGCGCTGGCGCGTTATGCGCAGCGGCCTTGGCATTCCGCAGGCTCGACCTCCATTGAGGTCGACAGCCCCGTTCTGAAGGCGAGAGTTACGGCTGGAGCAAGAGTCAGGGCTTGGTAGTTCGTTCGCCTGAGTTGTCGTTCACTATTTGTATTCCTTTGGAGAGCTAGTCAACGCTCCCAATACTGATTGCCACTCATGGCTTCTTCGCCTTCGTGGGTGTGATTACCTGATGTGGCCCCACCTTAAGCATCCAATTTGGCCCCACCTGGTGACCAGCATTGGTGGAGTACGCGACTGACCTTGCGGGCTGGAAACCTAGGGCCATGACGACAAGGTCCAAATCAGTGATGTTCGAAGAAATACGCAAAGCCCACTTCGGCCCCGACGAAGTCTCCATCCGAGCGCTGGCCGAGAAGCATGGAGTTCACCGACGAACAGTGCGCCAGGCATTGGTGAGTGCAATGCCGCCCGCGAGGGCAGCGACCGAGCGAACATCTCCGGTGCTCGGGCCCTGGATCCCCGTGATTGACGGGTGGCTCGAGGCCGACCAGTCGGCACCGAAAAAGCAGCGCCACACCGCGCGACGAGTCTTCCAACGACTCGTCGAAGAGCTCGATGCTGAGATCTCGGAGTCGACCGTTCGTCGCTACGTCGGCGAGGCGAAA
>CAJDUS010000060.1_pt1 | contig 17819 bp, 22 predicted proteins | sample 7390831 | NCBI WGS metagenome assembly CAJDUS01 (sample SAMEA7055684, study PRJEB34461) | soil metagenome | biome: terrestrial ecosystem; feature: Peninsula; material: soil | place: Antarctica | collected 2016
TGAATGCCACACGCAGGCGGCGCTTGGGAGTCTTGAGATTTGCTGCGATGAGGGCGCCCACAACTCCCGAGAATCCCATGACCGCGAAGGAGTAGCCGACAATGATCTTGCTCGTATGCAAATCGTGGAGCAAAAAGTAGGGGAGCAACACTGACATCGGCATGAAGACCAATGCGTTCATGAACGCAACGGCGCTCAGCCCAGTCCAAATCCACCGGGTGTCGCGCACGTAGCGAAGTCCGGCGCGGATCTCCGAGAACATCGACGTTCCGACCGTGCGCAGCGGCGTGGGTGTCGGCTTCATGGCGAAGAGCGATGCGGCACTGACGACGAACGTCGCGCAGTCAATACCAATCGCCCAGGTGATGCTGACCGCAGCGATGACACCGCCAACCGCCGGGCCGATCATCTGACCGACCAGATTGTTTGCGAGTGGACGCACCGCGTTCATTGCCTGTAAGAGGTCTTCGGGCACGATCTCAGGTGTGATGGCGGCGATGGCGGGCATGAACACTGCGTCGAACGACCCGAAGAACACGCCGAAGACAATCAATTCCCAGTAGTGCAGGTCGCCCATGCCGACAACGACGACCAGAACTCCCGTGAGGATAGCGCGGGCACAGTCCGACATCAGCAACAGCGTTCGCCGTGAGAACCGGTCGACGATCGCACCGCCGACGAGCAAGAAGACAACGAGGGGCGTCATTCGTGCAGCAACGAACCACGCGAGTTTTGACGCACTGTGCGTCGTGCCCAAAATGAGGAGCGTCAGCGCTACCACCGACACGCCGTCGCCGAAGGACGAGACCGACTGACCGAAGACGAGAAGCCTCGGTTCACGATGCTGCGCCAACTGCACCAGTGCCAGTTTCTTTTTCACCAAACAGGACCCTAGGTGTATTCCTTGATGGGGGAGGTTCGCACCGAAGAGGGCGCAATCGTTGCGATTCGAGAGACGAAGGTACTCTGCGTTACGTGGACCTCGACATCGACGATGCGAAACGGCGATACCACTTCGCCTTCACGCGCGAAGACCACGAGCGCTTGCCGTTTTATTCGGCACTGATGACGGCGCTCGAAGAGGACCAAACCGCGTTAAGCCTGCTCGCGAGTGTTCGCGTCGAACAACGAAACGCGATGTTGATACTCGCGGCCCTACACTTGGCGGCACTCAACGAGCACCCTATTCTTGGCCCCATCTATCTCGACGCGCGTCACGGTCGACTGGAGAATCCGAGCGGCGCGGCGCGTGAAGTTGTCTCGGTACTAAACGATGATCCGGCGTTGGTCGCCAATGAACTCCATCGCTCCACCCAGACCAATGAACCTGGTCGTTCCGCCGTCTTCCAGGCGGTGATCGCGCACATCGCTCAGGGCCGTTGTGACGCTGTCAACATCGTCGATGTCGGCACATCGGCTGGCATCAACCTCTATTTCGACCAGTTCCCAGTGAAACGCGTCGACGACGCCAACCCGTTGACGTTGGTCTGTCGCGACGAGACACCGCTGGACCGTACGGTGCCGTTGCCAATCGTGTCGACGCGCGTGGGCATCGACCCGTCGCCACTCGATCTAGGCAACGACAACGATCGTCGGTGGTTGCAGGCCTGTCTCTGGCCAGAAGAGCCACGACGACTTGCCCGTCTCGACGCCATTATCGAAGCCCGAACGACTTGGCCGAAGATCTCGATTCTGAACGGCACGGCCGGGAACCGATTACGCGAGGCCCTGAACTCGGTTGATGCCGAGGCCTTGACCATCGTCACGAACAGTTACGTCGCGGGCTATTTCTCCGAAGCCGAGCAGAAGTACTACTTCGAGGAGATGACGCGGCAATGCGCATCGAACAATGTGGCGTGGTTGTCGCTCGAGTCGCCCTTCATGGTGCACTGGCCCACCTCAACGACTGCAAACGAGTTAGCGCGAAAGGGTGCGACGCAAGTACTGGTGACGTTGCCCGGCGAAGAACCGGCCGAATGGGGGTGGTGTCATCACCACGGTCACTGGCTGACTCTCAATATTCCGGCGTAGCGCAGCGCAGCGTTCGAAACTGCATTCCGAGGGTCGCGGTGTCGGGACTGTTTTCACCGACTCGTCGATTCGAGACATTTCGACGTCGCTCGAGTTCGGATTCAACGTTCGCGCTGCGTCGGTGGTTACTTTCCAAACTTCATTGTCGAAATGTGGTCGACCAACGTGCCTCGCGTCGTACATTCGTGTCAGGGTTCGGGTGTGATAAGTGAGAGGTATGTCGATGAACCCGACTGACGCGTATGAGTCGTTCGGCGACCCCACGCAACCGCTCGGCGCATTGCGGCGGCGATTCCCGAAACACGTGCCGGGCCGGCCCCGCACGAAGTTGCGAATCGTCATGGCAATCATCACTCCCTTGGCGGTCGTCGGGCTCGCGCTTTGGGGTGCTGCGCGCTACCAGCCCCTGACGCCGAGGGTGTTCGGGTATTACAAGTCGCGAGTGCTGACGAGCGCTGGCACCCCGGTCCCCTTCTACAACTCGAAGGGTCCACGTAGTGATCGAGTGTGGTTAGAGCCCAAAGGTTCCTTCACCGTGGAGATCGAGATGACGATCGACAACAATGGACCGTTTCCGATCAGGATCGAGAACGTCGGCGCTGGTGATGCGTCATCGAAACCGAAAGTCTTTTTCGACACCTTCGGCCGCGAGGGGTTCACCGGAACCAAACCGCTGCACCCGTTCATCATCGTGGGTCAGAGCAATCAGACGCTCGCCGTTCGCTACGTCGAGAAATGTGCGCCTTCTCTAACCGGAGGAGTGATCACGGTCGCTCGGCTTCCGGTGACTTTCTCCTTTCTACATTTCCAGCACACGAGTCTCGAATTGATCAAGCAGTTCCAGATCAAACTTCGTCCCACCTGTTAGGCGCCGTCGTACACTCGGGCCATGCGCGTATCGATATCAACGGTCTCAGTGAACGCATCCAAGGGAACTGTTTGGAGAGTCGTGACCGATCCCGCGCACGTCCGACTCTGGCAGTACGGCAGCGTCCTCGACACCGACTGGATTGTTGGAAACCCCATTCGTTTCACGACGCAGTGGGATGGGCAGACCTTCGAACAGTGGGGGACCGTGTTGAGCGTCAACGCACCACACAAACTGAGCTACTCGCTCTTCGCGCCGCGTCCCGACCTCGAGGATCGAGACGAGAATTATTTCACGATGACCTATGAACTGAACGACAACGGCGACGTGACGGTAGTGACAATCACGCACGAAGACCCCCGCCTCTCGGACCAACTCCATGGGGACGAATCGAACGAATCGGACGATGAGAATCCGGTGTTGCTTGCGTTGAAGGACGTCGCCGAGTCGTTAGAGCGCGACGACCGCACTGGATGAACCGCGTGCGACGCCTACTCATCCCGCCGAAGCTGCATCGCGGCGCCCGCGTTGCCGTCGTGTCGCCGTCCTGGGCCGGTCCGGCGCTCTATCCCGACGTACACGATGCGGGCCTTCGCGTACTACGCGACGACCTGGAGCTCGAAGTCGTCGAGTATCCGACCACCCGAGAACTTGATGCGTCGCCGCACGACCGCGCCCGTGACCTCATGGCGGCGTTCGCCGATCCGACCATTGGCGCGGTGCTCGCGAGCATCGGTGGTGACGACCAGATCACGGTGTTGCCGTTCCTCGACCGCGACGTCGTGGTGGCTAACCCGAAGGCCTTCGTCGGTTTCAGCGACAACACGAACCTTCTCAACTGGCTCTGGACACTCGGAATCGCGAGTTATCACGGGGGCTCGACGTTGCTGCATCTGGCGCGTCGCGGGGGAGTACACGAGGTTGCCCTCGAGTCACTTCGCCACGCCCTCTTCGACGAGGGAACTTTTGAGGTTGCTGCGCTCGAGGAGTTCACCGAGGTGTACCAAAAATGGGATGAAGTGCCGTCACTGACGGAGCCACTTCCGACGACTCGTAACCCCGCGTGGCTGTGGCATCAGGCAACGAAGAAGGTGAGCGGTCCGACGTGGGGAGGCAACCTCGAGATTCTCCATTGGAACTTGGCGGCCAACCAATGGATTCTTCCCGCCGAGGAGTACGCGGGATGCGTGTTATTGCTCGAAACTTCCGAGGAGATGCCCTCGAGCGAAGAAGTGTTTCGAATGTTGCGTAACTTCGGTGAGCGCGGACTGCTCGGCCAGTTCCCCGCAGTGGTTATGGCGAAACCCAAGGCGTGGACGACTGATCGACCGTTGGGGGAATCCGAGCGCGAGACGTACCGCGACGATCAGCGCAGCGCCGTTCTGACGGTCATGGCAACGTACAATCCTGAGGCGATGGTGGTCATCGGCCCGGACTTCGGCCACACGGATCCGCAGTACATCGTCCCCTATGGCGGCGTTATGACGGTCGACGGAGTGAACAAGCGAATCACTGCCGCGTACTAACGAATGCGCCCTCGGCCACTCCACAATTCGTTATCAGACTATTTAGTTCATTATCTATTGTTTAGACTTGGAAATCAGCCTAATAGATAGAAAACAGACTATTATCTAGTGATAACGTAGTCGAGAACGGAATAAACGACGCTATTCTGGCTATCAGGAGGTTGCTCGCCATGGATCCACAGGAACTAGAAAGCACTCTCGGACGAAATGTTCGCGCACTAAGAATCGCCAAGCGTCTAACCCAGATCGAACTATCAGAGCTGGCCAACATCTCGGTCGGAGCGTTGAAAAGCCTTGAACGTTCGAAGGGCTCATCGTTGAGCACGCTCGTAAAGGTGCTGCACGCCCTCGGGAACGACGCCTGGGTTGCTCAACTGGCCCCGAGCACTACGTTCAATCCGCTGGCACTGGTCGAGGACCGACGTGGTGCTCGACGATCGACACCGTCACGGGTACGTCGACGCGTGTCGCCATGAAGTACCACCAAGTTGACCTTCTCGAGGTATGGACGTGGGATCAATGGATTGGGGCGCTCGCTCGTGATCCCAGTACCGGTCGCTACGTGTTCGCCTACACCCCCGAATGGATGTCGCGCGGCGTGGAGCTCTCTCCCCTCGTTATGCCGTTGCGCGAAGCTCCTTACGACATTTCGCAGTGGCCCGAACTAGTACCAGAGGACTTCTACTATCTGCCGCCGCTTCTTTCGGACAGCCTGCCCGACGCATTCGGCAATGTGCTCGTCAGCGCCTGGATGGCCGAGCAGGGGATTGCGAGCAACGCCATTACCTCGCTCGACCGTCTCGCGTACGCCGCTGACCGCGCACCAGGGGCGTTGGAGTTTCGACCCTCCGCACTGGACGGCGGTAATGAACGCCTCACTGCCTTTCAGCTGGCCGATCTCGTTGTGGCGGCGAGGCGAACGGTGCGCGGCGAGTTCTCTAGTGACGCGGCGTCGCGCAAAGTGCTCGACGAGTTGATCCACGTAGGTACCAGCGCCGGTGGCGCGCGCGCCAAGGCGGTCGTCGCCTTCAACCCATCGACGTATCAAATTGATTCGGCGTACGCACCGGCGCAAGAAGGTTTTGAGCAGTGGTTGATCAAACTTGACGGCGTCAGTGACCTCGGCATGGACGGGCACGGCAGTGGATTGGGCGAGAGCACGCCGTACGGGCGAATTGAATACGCCTACTCCGAGATGGCCCGAGCGGCGGGCGTGACGATGATGGAATGCCGACTCCACCACGAAGGACCCCGCCGGCACTTCATGACCAAGAGATTCGATCGAGGGTTGAACGGCGAGCGTCACCACGTGATCACCCTCTGCGCGCTGCTCAATCTCGATCCGAGGCTCGTTGGGGTTCACAGTTACGACCAGTACTTACAGGGCGTGACGAGATTGGGGTTGGGCAAGGACGATCTCCAGCAGGCGTACCGACGAATGGTGTTCAACGTGATGGCAGTTAACCGCGACGACCATACGAAGAACTTCTCGTTCCTGCGCAGGGAGAATTCCGGTTGGGAGCTCTCGCCGGCCTACGACGTCACGCACAACTACCGACCCGCGAGTGCGTGGACGCAGCGTCATAATCTTTCGGTCAACGGCCGCACGATCGACATTCGGATCGCTGACCTGTACCAGGTGGGGGAACGCCACGAGGTGCCGGGCTATAAGCGCGTTGTGCGCGAAGTGCGCGACGCCGTTGACGCTTGGCACACCTTCGCCTCCAAAGCCGACCTCGACATTGCCTACGTGGCGCACATCGCCGACGACATTGATCGTTTTCGACCGGCGTGAACTGAGTGGTGCGCAATCAGAACAATGGAAGCGCGTGAATAAACGCGATTCCATGCTAAATGGATGAACCGTCGTGCATCGTTTGTCATGGTCACTCGACTCCACTATTCACAGGTCGCACTCAGCGCGCCTACGCGCTGTCATCAGACCACCGCTGTTGAATGGTTTCATTCGAAAAGTGTTCGAGTAAGCGTCAAAAGGAGTTGCGAATGATTGCGTACTATTTTGTTGGATTATTGGTAACAATGGCGTTGGCGGTGGTGTTTATTCCGATCGTTGTCGGGATGTTCCGAGATGAGGGTGCCAAGCACGTCAGGCAACGCCCACGTCAGACGATTCACCACTTGCGCTCAGATTCCGAACGTGCGTCCACCGCGGCCTAGGTCGTTCGCCGTACCCGATACTGGCTCAGTGTGATTCTCCGTTCTCAGCTGGCATTCAGCTGGCGTTCAGCCCGCGCGGGCTCCCTGCTGTAACTATTAGACCCAAGCAGTCAGGTGAAGGAGGGTAGCGGATGTCGAATGAGCGGGTATCGGCGGGCAGGATCCTGGTCGTCGATGACGAACCGTCAATCATTGATTCAGTTGCCACGGTGCTTCGCTACGAAGGCTTTGAGGTCGACGTCGCGACGTCGGGCAAAGTGGCGCTCCAGAAGGCGCAGGATTGTGCATTTGATCTCATCGTGCTCGACGTCATGCTCCCCGACCTTGACGGCCTCGGCGTAACGCAACGGCTTCGCGCCGACGGACTTGACGTTCCCGTCTTATTTCTTACCGCGAAGAGTGGGGTCGACGATCGAGTAGCGGGCTTAACGATTGGCGGCGACGACTACATGTCGAAACCATTCTCGCTCCTTGAACTCGTGGCTCGAGTCAAGGCGATTTTGCGACGGCGCCAGGTGACCGGTGTCGACGAGCGTTTACGGTTCGCCGATCTCGTTATGGACGAAGAGAGCCACGAGGTCTGGAGAGCCAACCAACTCGTTCACCTGACGGCCACGGAGTTCAATGTGCTCCGAATGTTTCTTCTCAATCCCCGGCGCGTTCTGTCCAAGGCGCAAATCATCGACAACGTTTGGCACTATGACTTCGACGGCAATCAAAACATCGTAGAGACCTACGTGCGCTATTTACGTCGTAAGCTTGACGCGCTCGGAACTCCACTTATTCACACGATCCGCCTAGTTGGCTACGTACTGCGCGAAGAATGACGAAGGGTCGCCTCTCGCTTCGCACGCGTCTGCTCCTCGGCGTGGGCGCGATTACCCTGCTCGCACTTGCCGTTGCGGACGTGACGGTGTACGCGTCCCTGAATTCGTACCTCTATAACCAGGTTGACGCAACGCTCGAGACAGCACACTCTCCCATCGAGGCAAAAGTGTTGGGCGACCACGACGACGCACCGACCACGACGCCGGTACCGAAAAGGTCGGAGTTTTGTTCCACCGTTCGAGAGATCGCTCCGGGGACGTTCGTTGAAGTGCGTGGCGCGAACAATGTCACCGAGCCAGGAGATCGGTGTCCCGCCTATGAGCCGGGCGAGACGTCCTTCTCGCCCCAACTACCAACCACCATCAGAGGATTTCGGGTGACCTCGTCGGACCCGAAGGAACCCGTGACCTATTTCACGGCGAGTGCGACGGTTACCGCAGGACCTGAATTTCGGGTACGCGCTTCGAAGTTGGATGGTGGAGGTGTCTTGGTTGTGGCCCAACCCGTCGAAGAAGTTATGAGCACATTGAATCGTCTCTTGCTCCTCGAGATTTTCGTCACGGGCGCGGCACTCGTATTGGCGGTTCTGCTTGGACTTTGGCTCGTGCGAGTCGGCCTTCGTCCGCTGCGCGACGTGGTCAAAACCGCCGAATCAATTTCGGGCGGTGACCTCATGCAGCGCGTGCCGGGCGCCAATGATCGTACTGAGGTGGGGCTCGTGGCCACCGCGCTCAACGTCATGCTGGCTCGCATTGAATCTTCTTTCGCCGAACTTCAATCCTCGGAGAATCGCCTACGCAGTTTCGTTTCTGACGCGTCACATGAACTTCGTACGCCGATAGCGGCGGTGTCCGCCTACGCGCAACTCTTCAAGCGCGGTGCCCAAACTCATACGGAGGACCTTCCACGGGTGTTCGAGGGAATTGAGCGAGAAACGAATCGGATGGCTCGCCTCGTTGATGACCTACTGCTCCTCGCTCGTTTCGATGAACCCCGAACCACCGACTTCGAGCCTGTTGAACTGGTGGGCTTGGCCGTTGAAGCAATAGAAACCTCGCGCATGGTGGGCCCCGAATGGCCGCTCACGCTCGTGGCGGCCGGCCCAGTCGAAGTCATAGGTGATTGGAGTGCACTACGTCAAGTCCTCGACAACCTACTCAGTAATATCCGCGCACACACCCCGGCGGGCACACCAGCGACCGTTCGCGTCGCCGTTGAGGGTGACGATGCCCTGATTGAAGTGATTGACGCCGGCCCAGGGATTGATGAAGAAAAGGCAGCGTCTCTCTTCGAACGATTTACTCGTGCCGACCCCTCACGCTCGCGACAAACGGGGGGTGTGGGCCTTGGACTGGCCATCGTTACGGCGATACTGCGTATGCACGGCGGTCGTGCCGAAATGCACGCAGGCGGTGAGGATCGAGGCGCTATCGTCCGCGTCTTCATACCCTCACTCGTCCAGGACCCGGGATCAGAAGAGGGATGAGATTTGAGATCCCCGTTTCGACAGGTGGTGGTGGCTGAGGGACTTTACGCCGTGCACGTAATCGGTCCAGTGTGCTCCATTTTTTCGTCGTGCCCGCTATTCATATTCAACGACCGTGCGAACGTTGTGGTCGTAGATCTCACTTGATACAACGGTATGCGAAGCCCGTACTGGTCTTCGCATGAAGTCCACTCATTGGGGTCTAGCTCAGTGAGAGCGGGTGACGGGGATCGAACCCGCATGGCCAGCTTGGAAGGCTGAATCCCCAAGATTCTCGATTGGACTAAAGTTCCTGATTAAAAGGTAGTTATTACGACCCAGATTAGCGATTTATCGTACTTGGGCACTCCATGGGCACAAAGGAGAGGTGAAAGTACAAGGTATGGGTAGGCGTGAGAGGGCCGGCGTCATCAACCTGCGACTAGTGACATGTGACCGCCCAGCGTCCAATCGGCGCTTGAACGGTGACTCAATTCGAGTTTTTAAATCCAACGGCAAATAATTGAAACCTTTTCGGCTCCGCTGGACAATAGTTAGGCATGAAGGACATCGTCACGAGTGATGCGCAACTGTGGGCGCGCAGCATCAACGGAGACGGCGCTGCATTCGGATTGATTTTCGATTTGCACCACGACCGGGTGTTCCGTCACGCGAGTCGGCTGGTCGAGCAACGCAGTGATGCGGAGGACGTGACGGCCACGGCATTTCTAGAATTGTGGCGACGTCGTGTGGATGTTCGACTCGTGAACGATTCGGTGTTGCCGTGGTTACTGGTCACCGCAACCAACTCGGCGCGCAACGTTCGGCGATCCGTAGCTCGATATCGGCGCTTGCTATCCACTTTGCCACGTACACCGAATAAATCGGATGTAGAAACGACATATTTTGCGGCGCATCCGTTCGAGGCAATCGACCATCAGATGTCCACTGCCCTGAGATCGCTACCGGCCATTGATCTTCGCCTGGTGTCGTTAGTGGTGCTGGAGGGATTCAAGATTGCCGACGCGGCCAGCGTCCTCGGCCTCAGCAACTCTGCGGCGAAAACACGACTTCACCGAGTCCGATTCCGACTGCGAACGATTCTCGGAGAAGGTGCTTATGCCGTAACACTCGGCGAAGAAGGAGGCTCGGAATGATCCCGACCCAAATGGATCCCATCTTCAGCGAAGCGTTGCGGACGAGGCTGATTGAGCAAGTCAATTCGATAACCGCGACGCGTCCACGCAGACGACACCGAGTGTGGTTCGGAACAGGTGTGTTCATCTGCACGTGCGTGCTCGGGGGTGCGGTGGCCGTCGCCACGGGAATAGTTCCGTTGCCGGGCGGACATGCAGTCACCGAGTTAGCAGCGCCAATGACACAAACGCACACCGGAACGGCGACCGTCGGCTTGGGCGCCGTCCCATCGGGTGCGACCAATGTGTCGCTCACGCTGGCATGTCTGAGCGCCGGGACGTTCATCTTCCCCGATGGGGACTACATGACCTGTTCGACCGTCGACGCTGGCGCACCGAGCGGTATCTCATTAGGCAGCCTCGCGTTGACACCGGGCGAGGACTCCGTCACCATTCAGACGGCCACGGGCAATCGTTGGAAATTGACCGCCCAATACGTGAATCAAGTCATCACGTCGTGGAAGGTCAATGCAAGTGGCCAGACTTACGGTGTCGCAAACATCCGCGGTGCTCCCGATTTAATCGCAGCAATCGCGACCAACGGGCAACAGGGTTACATCGAGACGAGTCAACTTCATACCGCGGATGGCTCAAACGTCAACAGTCCGGCCGAGGCGCTCGAATGGCAACGGCAACACGCCGGAACATCGACCGACATCCCGGTGTACGAGAGCGATGGAACGACGGTGATCGGACAATTTGTCATTGGCGGCGGATAATTACCTCTGAACTGGCTGGTGTCGGAGGGGTGACTTCCACAATCTGCGACTGGCGACTATTCGCTCATACGGGCGCACTCGCCCTTGAGTTCATGTGAGCACACGTGGATGTGATTTCCCACTGACCGGCAGAAGTGGTAAAAAGTTGGAGCATCATCGCGACGAGGAGTTACACGATGCCCGAGGCAGTTGACCCAATCAAGGAATTTCTGTCTCAACCACCGGAACACGGATTCGCCGACGGCATAGGGGCGCCTGCTATCGCACAGTCGGCTCCCCGCCGCAGTTTCGGACAGTGGCTTTACCACTTTTTGTTCGAGAAGGAGTCGAGTGACTACTCGTCCATCTCGCCGCGCAAGACCGATGGGACGCGAACACGCCTGTTCTTCTTCAATGGGAACGGCCGACGCTGATGTTCAGGCTCGAAGCGTGGGGGGCAGTCGGTGGTAACTGTCAGTGGATATGGGTCACGGATTAAGTCGATTTCTTTACTCGCTGGTGGTCGCGCGCAACTACATCGAACCATCGCAAACAAATGACACACGATTCCTTGACGAGTTACGTGTTCCCAGGTCTAATGACGTGCGAGTCGCTTACGCCACTGACCGAGGAGTGATGAGGACGATCGACTACCGCTTGGACGATTGGATTGAGATTCCGTCAGCAATCAATGTGAAGCTTGGAGTGCAGTCGCTTCACACCTAGGCGGGACAGGCAATCACTCCGAAGTCGACCCTTTTGTGATCACCCGATGTGAGTTTGATCCAGCGGACGGGGTAACCAGGAATTGCGACGACGACCTCATAGCGACCTGCGGGTGCGGTTAGAGCGAAAGAACCGCTGAATGTCTTGCGCGAAAACGTTATGAGTTGGGTGTCCCACGTTCTCTGGTTGCGAATCAATGCAACGGACGCGTGGGTTGGAGGAATTGGTCGGTTGTCAGCATTGCCCGGGCATTCATACACCTTGCCAGTCGCAGTTCCATTTGGCTGAAGGGCTCCTGCCGACGAATTCGTCGAAAGTGAGAGCGCGCTTAGCGCGGAGAGAACGAAGAGTGCTACTGCTCGAACTCGTGTGCGTACGATCATCGTCCTCCCTGAAATTCTTATAACGTGCACTACATATTGACCGCAGCGAGATGCTCCATGTTGGTCGCCTCGATGAAGATTCGACTATGAACGTGAAGCTTCTCCGATTTGACAATGGTTGAGAGTCATTCAAACATTGGACTGTGCCTACTGCGGGGTGACGTCAACAAACTCCGACTGGCGACTTAGCGATCGGGGCAATACCTCACCTAGAGATTCAAGAATCGACATCGAAACCATGGCGCCCCCACGTCTCGAAAAATAGCCTGGGGATGCCAGTAAGAGTCACAAAGTGGACCGAGCGACCGTCGGGAGTTGCCCAATCGATTCGGACTCGTCCAACTTTTCTCTTGATCGAAGAAATATCGGTCCATTGAAGTTCCGTGGTGGGGATAAGGAATCTGACCCATCCGTTACTCGGGCCGATCCTCAAACCCCAGTCAAACAAATCCATTCGAACGAACGGCCAGGAAGCGCCTAGGGGCCATGTACCGCCCGACCAAATGCCCCCGCCGACCGCGGTCGAAATCGGTCGTGTAGTTGCGAGTAATTCGCTTACCATCCGAGTGTGAGCCTTCAAAGGTACACGCAATAGAAGCACCCAGGCTGCTATTGCACCTAAGACTGAGGGCAAAAATCGCCATACTGAGAACGCGGACATATGCAGACATTATGAGCGAGTTCATAGGGGTGAGGTCGACAATCTCCGACTGGAGAATAGTTGTTCGGTCTCGCAACCACTGGGAGGTTGGTTTTCGAACGAATTCCTAACATATCAAAATTTGTGCCGTGGCTTACAATTGCCGCTCAATGAAGAACGATGATTTCGCAACCCAATCGAAGGTGCATTTGGTGTTGGATTTTGCAATGGCTGCATGCCTTGGCCTGGCAATCGTCGCACTTTCACTTTCGTGGAATTTCAACCCTTCGAGTCGAATCCAGTCGAATATCTCGATTACCGCATTCCTTGAAAGCTGTTGGACAATAATTGTTGTCGGACTAATCATTTGGAATCGGAGAGCTCCAAGAGAACTGACTCGAACCGTGCAATGGGTGTTTGGATTTTGGGGGTTCATCGTTGCAGTGTCCATTTTTGCTGTGCCAGCCATTTTCGAATTCTTCGGGCACCACGCCGTACCACTCTCGAGCCGGAGAGAATGGACCTTCGTCCTGGCCACCATCGTGTGGGGAATTGGCATCTGCTGGTCAGTTGAGTCGGTCGTCCTTGGAATCCGTGCGGGCGACTGGCACAGAACCATTTGGGCGAAGTTAATTCAGCGAAGAAGAGGAAAGTACTAAGGTTTCATACGTCAAAGGTCCGACTTGACAGGTCTCAAATCAAGCACTGGCGGTTGGCGGTTTGAGCCTGGTGTGAGGGCCGAAGTGAAGATGCGATCTCCGGGGGAACGTGCACAATCTAATGGGACCGGTCATCGTTTCTCCGACTGGCGACTCGCAGACATTCCTTCGCAACGAAATTCGCGTCCTCGCAACATTGCGTCGAGGACCTAGCATTCGAAGATGGCAGATCGCGGCAGATACAGGCTTCGAACTCGACTTCGAGTGATCATGCCCTGGGGTTTGATCCGGCTGGTTTCAAAGGGAAAGCACGACTGCCGAAACCATTCCTTCTATAAAGATACTTTCGACGTTGACCACTGCTACCACTGCAAAATTGGTGCAAGAAGCCCGAGCCAGTTCCATTCTGGTTAAAGGTTGACTGGGCCGACACCAACAATCTCCAACTGGCGCATACTTGTTTGGCCTAATTCAATTCGATCTGAGACCCATAGTTAACGGGTTCGGGACAAAAGCGAAGGTCCTGGCCTGACTATGAATCGTCACTGGGCTTGCTTACGCACAACTGCATGAGTCGAACGAACGCGAGAACGAATAAAATTATGGACACGGCCAGGATCGCGAAACCGACTTCTTCGAGAGTTCCATGCCCTCTTGACGGAAGCAGGAACGCAAAGCCCATGACGAAAATGAGACTAAACAGAAACAAGTCCGCTCGATATGCCGCCATGAAGATGAGTCCCTGATCTCCGTACCGCACTCGTGTCGATTCGCTAAGTTTCGGATTCTTCCTGATGACTACGGCACCCAATGAGCGCTCAAATGAAAATGTCTTCCCCATGATCTCGACATTCTGCTGCAGACCTAGTTACTTGTCCATTTCATGCGGGACGGTGGGGCGACATCAACAGAATCCGACTGGCGCCTGTAAATCCGACTGGCGCCTGTAAACATGACTACACCCTGGTCTCCCTAGTAATTTCAACTCATGGCCGAATCCAGAAGTACTTTTGTGGAAACAGCATTGCGAAGTTTTGACCGAGAATTATTCCATTTGACTTCAGTTGCACCAACGGCAAGGCAGACATGTTGATTTATCAAACTGTCATCTACACGGGTGCTGCAATCGTGTTCTCCGGCTCAATTATTCAAATACAGGTTCGCCGGAGGAGAGTCGGTCCTCTCGAGCGCGTTTCAAAGTCGCAAGAGACCTCCTATCGCACACCGGTAGAAGTGAAAATCAAACTCACTCCAACGCACTGGTCTACAAAGACAATGGCGACCATGGAGCTAGTCGTCGGATCATCGACCTTCCAGGCGAAATTGAAGAATTCCCTGATCGGTGGAATAATCGGTAGTGAGTTCTACTTCAATGCGCCAGATACCATTATTCCAGTTTCAAACGAACCTTCGACTTTCAACAATGGTCGAGCGTGGATTGTCATTCGTGGCAAACAGGCCGAAAAAGACATTGAACTCGCTTTGTGGCGAGCCGAAGGGGGACTCGCAATTTGGAACTCGTTGGTTGGCGCTGGCGCAATTACTGAAGGCGTCGGATATTCCCACTGATTCGGTATTTTGTGACGGCGAATTAACTGGAACCGGTTACCCGCACTTGTCAAAACCAGCGGGGTGAAGCACACATTCTCCGAGTTGCGCTTGGCAAAGCTAACCCTTTGACGGTGAAGTGTTTGAAACTAAGGCGAACCAGCGCCTAGCGACGGTTCGAAAGCATCGTTCGTTCACGCCGGACTTACCAATCGCATTAACTTGTCAATTGAAATGAGTGAGCGACTTTCCGCTAGGAATCGACTTCGATGGCTTGTCAATCACGCTCGGGTTGAATCGTCGGTTCGCCTCGTTGATAGAAGTCCAGGTGAGGTTCGTCAGAAAATCTTCGATTCCCTGATGCTGCCCCCCGGCAAGCGACGCGAAACGGATTCTTTGCGAAGGGCTAGTCGAGATGAAGCGTTTGTAACTGGCCAGTTTTTCGGACACACCAGTTTCGCATTCGCTTTCACCGCATACCAGCAAGGTCAGTGGCTTTCTCGATTCATTGACCCCGATCGTATTCTCAAGCCACGATTGGTGGGAACAATGACGAATTCAGGCGAGACAACGACGATCTCCTATCGAATTGACGCAGTCCTTCCGTCGAGAGGATTCTTCGCCTTGACGATGAGCACGATTCTTCTCTCGTTGCTAGCCGTGGTGCTTGGATTAACGGATGGCTGGTCCGTGCCGGGAGCGACTTACTTTTCGGCGTTGGTTGCAGCGACATTTCTGGTGTTTGAAATCGAAATCTGGCGAAGAGTTCCGGGTGCCGCGCAAGAAGAAGTTTTGCTTGGAGATTGGTTTTCGCGCGCGCTCCAAGTATGAGACCAACCGAAAACTCTATGGATGCGAGGTCCCTCGAGCACGGCAGGGCGATAAGGGTACGCACTCACTATGACAGCACCCGTGAACGGCGGTGAAAGAATCCTCTTTGAAAGTTCAGTGAATTGCTCGCTCTCGGTCAGTCGGATTCTGTTGGTGTCGGAGGGGTGAAGTCAACAAACTCCGACTGGAGGCTCGTGACCAGGCTGTCGCTAAGTAGGGTCGATCAAAACTGAGATTCTCCCAGCTCACGTAGACGAGCGTGCTGGTACTGGGCGAACCACTTCGCATAGCGCTCGGTGTTCACTGACACGTCAGCCCTGTCCACGTGATGGCCAACTTCGTGCAAGAGAACGTCATAAAGACAAAACGCACGGAGGCTCGTTGAATCAAAATTGAGGACCGCCTGGCCCTTGCCATGCGAAGTAATGGTGGCTCCGAATTTCGTGTACTCATTCTCGATGTTTGGCTTTGGTCTTTGCTTCCAGATTTGGGACATCATTCTGGCTTGCAACGGAAACAGGAAGATCCGAGTTCCCTGATACATGCCGAAGAGAAACTTCTTGCTTTGGCGCTGGCGAACGGTCCCGCCAAGCAGATACACCCCGTTCAGACCGTCGAGAAACTCCTGAGGTATGGCAGTCAATACATCCACTACGTCTTGGACATTCCAGGGCCGCACGAAGCCTTCTGCCAACGGGCGATCGTAAACCGGAAGCGATTCACGGCCGGAACGATCGATTGAGGCTCTGGGTGTCATCGACACTGGGAGTGCGTCAACTTCGGACCAGAATGGATCGTGCTTCGTCCAATTCGTGAATCGTTGCTCTGAATAGAGCCCCGACCTCTGACCACTTCCGTTCTTTCTAGGCATGGACTGAATCTAGATGTCGATCTTCACGGGGTGGAACACAACGTCCATGGGGTGACATGTACATTCTCCGAGTGGCGAATTATCGATTGGGAGGGCTCGCTCGTACCGCACAAACACTGAGACTGTACCTCTGCTGCTCCACTATGCCTTCGCGCTCGCATTGAGTGCGTCAGAAAGTGGAACTGCAGACTCGATTGCCGTAAGAAATCGAACCTGTCGACCCTCTTTCAATTGGATCGTGAGCACTTTCCAATTAACGTGCGTACTAGGCGTCACATGGGACGACTTAACTCGGCGGAGATCAACAGATCCAAGGAAACGTGGAGACAGACGGAACGCCGATTCCTTCCAAATCAATATGTGGCGATCGGTAACGCACACTTTTGTTCGACGTGCAATCGGGAAATCAATTGACTGGAACTGGCGACGAAACTTCCTCATTTTGAAGAGATTGTTGAATTCGTCGAACAACCTTACAATTGCAATAATTCCAAGCCATGACGTCGCCGTCGTGAACTGCTTAGGAATTCTCCACGAAGCCACCAACAGAGGACTCTCACCCGTCTGGAGTTGTGCGCAGATTGCGCGATCGAGTCCGTTCGAAGTGATCACAAGAACCATTATGCAATATGAAGTGTCGGTGTGATTCCCGGACCGAAGGGAACAAAGTACGACTGGCGCTTATCGAAGTGAACGGAACTCTCTTCGACAAAACGCATGTTGAGACGACGCTACGGCGCTCCCGTTAGGTTCGCCATTACAAGTTGGCACAAATTCAAGTGATTTGAGCTTGCTCTGCGAATCGATTCAACTTCGGTCTCACGTGAAGATGGCTACTCGCGCCAATTCAACGGGAGCGGGATAAGACCATGCGAATCGCAATCGCGCTCGTTGAATAATGTTCTCCTGCCATTTACATCTTCGTGCAAATCCTTCAGGCCGCTCAAGAAGTCGACTACACCTGGAACCGACTCCGGAGGAATTGAATGAGCGAATTGCGTTCCCGTGTTACCGCAGCCTCGAATGCCGCATTCGCAAAGGGGAACTGCAACGATGCCTTTGGGCAACCGTCGCTCGTTTGAAAGCACTGCCAATGCGTGCTTCTCTGGCAGTTCGTCGTCACTATCGATTTCGCCGTCAAAAAGTTCAACCCATACCGAAGCATCCTCGAGATTCCATTCAACGCTGAGATAAACCTGGTCACGTATGCGAATATCAGCTTCAAAGTAAGGACCCCAACGAGCGTTACTTGTGTCTCTGAACGTCGTCACGGGAAGGTGCCATCCGGGGCCAACTAATTCTCGCTTCCCTGGATCGTAAGTGACAACAGACATCAACAAAATTTAGCGCCTCGGCAATCTCATCGAAGAT
>CAJDUS010000061.1_pt1 | contig 17460 bp, 15 predicted proteins | sample 7390831 | NCBI WGS metagenome assembly CAJDUS01 (sample SAMEA7055684, study PRJEB34461) | soil metagenome | biome: terrestrial ecosystem; feature: Peninsula; material: soil | place: Antarctica | collected 2016
TTATGGTGAACGGCGAGCGCTGCACCAGGGCGTGTGGATTCTGCCTCATCGATACTCGTAAGCCATTCGCTCTCGATCCGACCGAGCCCGAGCGAGTGGCTGAGGCCGTCGTTCGATTGAAGCTCGCGCACGCCGTGATCACCTGCGTGGCGCGCGACGATTTGCCAGACGGCGGAGCCACAGCGATTGCCGCGACCGTGCACTCCATTCGAGAACGATCGCCCCACACTAACGTTGAGGTGCTGACGAGCGACCTAAAGGGCGATAGGGCGTCGCTGCAGATCATTATTGACGCGCGGCCCGACGTCATGAATCACAATGTCGAGACGGTCGCCCGACTACAGCGTGCGGTGCGTCCGAGCGCCGGCTATCTGCGTTCGCTGACGGTGCTCGCGCGAAGTGTCCAAGCCGGTCTCACCACCAAGTCGGGTTTAATGGTCGGTTTGGGTGAAACGCCCGACGAGGTGGAGGAGGCGCTCGCGGACATGGCTGCCGTGGGTGTTTCGATCGCGACCATCGGACAGTATCTTCGCCCCACGGAACAACATCTACCCGTCGCGAGGTGGTGGGAGCCCTCTGAGTTCGACGACCTCGCCCAGCGTGGCAAGAGACTCGGACTGGCGCACGTGCAGTCGTCGCCACTTACTCGCTCGAGCTACCACGCTCGTGAGGCACTGAGCGAAGCGACACCCGTGGCGGCCCCCATTCGCCGCTAGCGATTTGCCTCAAATACCGGGCCAAAACAACTTTTCGTCACGTGACCGTTCCCCGAAGTTTCTATTCAAATGTGACCGCGCTGTGGAATACTGCCGCTATGTCAAAAATTGAATCTCACGTAAATGGAATGCCCGTGTGGAACGACGTCTTGGTTGAGACGCCTGAACAACGCCAAGGTGTCATGGACTTCTACACTTCGCTCCACGGATGGACGTGGGAGGTCGGCGCTGAGGAGATGGGGTACTACTCCATTGCGAGCCTCAACGGCGAACCAGTGATGGGACTAGGACAGGGACCCGGCGGCGCCGGTGCGATGACTCCCTATTTTCTCACGGACGACATCATCGCCTCGGCCACCAAAGCGACAACGCTCGGTGGCACCATCCTCATGGAGCCCATGGTGGTACCGGGCTCTGGTTCCATGGCGCTGGTGAGCGACCCCACCGGTGCGGTGCACGGTCTCTGGCAGTCCGGCGAGTTCTCTGGCTTTGGCGTTGTTTACGAGGCGGGCGCACCGGGTTGGTGGGATCACGCTTCCAACGATCCTGAGAAGGCTGCGGCGTACTACGAAGGACTGACCGGGCACAGTGTCATTGAGCCCTCACCCGGCATGAAGGTACTAGCCAATGGTGAGCAGTGGTTCGCGAGCGTGTCCCAGGATCAGGTGCCTGAACGGACCGGTGCGCAGTGGAACTCGCTCTATATCGTTGAGGAACTCGAGGCCGCCCGGACGAAGCTGAAGGGTCTCGGCGCTCAAATCGTGATCGACGAGATGCCGGTTCCCGGCAGTGCGATCTGTGTATTCGTTGAGCCCGTCATGCACAGTTCTGTCACCATCATGGGAGCCGGCCAACAGCCCGGTTGAACACACTTCGTGGATTTAACCACATTTTGGTGGAGCAAGCCATCAGAAATTGTTGATACGTGGACGGTTTCGACCGGTCGTCATCTGGTAGAAAATTGGCGTACGAAAGTGATTCGTCGCTCGTGGTTCGGGTGCCGATGAAAACTGGTGCGGCGCACGACGACGAAGGAGTCACGTTGAATACCCGATTCAGGTTTTCCGCCACGCGCCCGAGGTCCGTCATTGGCGGCACTATTGCCTCGGCAGTCTTGTTGGTCTCCATGGGCTTTGGGGCCTCGACCAGCGGAGCCTCGACAATTCAGTCCGCGAGTTCGAGTGCATTTTGCACGACGATTATCTCGTATCGCCCGATGGTTGTTCCGATTCCGAACAATTTGAAGTCGTTCAAGGCTTGGGCGAAGTCGCTCGAGCCCTTCTACGAGAAATTGGCTTCTGAGGCGCCGAACGCGTCGACGAAGTCGGTGCTCAATGCCGTTGTCTCCGTTGTCAAGTCCTACGCCTCGAGTTCGAGTCTGTCGAAGTTGAATAGTTATCTTCTCAAATACCACGCGAAGTGGACGGCCGGGTCGAAGGCCCTGAGCGCAGCAATCAAATCGTGTGCTAAGTCGTTTGGATGATCGCACGTTCGTTGTGACGTGTCGCCGGTGTCGACTTGACCGGTTGATCAGTGGCCGGGTGAAACGTCGTCCGTACTTCGCGCCCCTCGTGGCGTTGATCCTGGGCTGTGTATCGCTCACCGCGGCACCGGTCGGAGCGTCGACTTATCGGGTGGCGAGCGTCAATCCCTACTGCCAGGCAATGATTGCGACACATCCGTCACCACCCACAAACGAGAGCCCCGCGCTCTACCACCTCTGGGCGAAGGAGAATCTCAAATACTTTGAGAAACTACAGTCCGAAGCGACGATGGCCAAGGGAAAGAGCTCCCTCCACGTCCTCGTCCCGATTCTCAAATTCGAGGCTCGGTCACGCAACATGAAAACGCTCGGTGTATATGTGAAGTCGAAGGAAGTTACGTGGATCTTGCAGTGGCAGACTTTCGACGTGACCGTCGTCGCCTGCGCGGACTGGGCAGTCAATCTCCTCTAGCGAGGTCAAGGTCAGAACTACTACCTGCACCCAGACCTTCGGGTGCGGCACCGCGCGGCGCATAATCTCAAGGTCGTGACCTTTCGCCCTCGTGCCAGCTGGAACCTCCACCGAATCAGCATCAGTGAACGTCGGCCCAGCGAATGTCGCAACACCCGTGGTGGTCGTGCGTCGTGAGACCACTCGCCGATGTGCGGATCATCTCGCTCGAACAGTACGGGGCGGGTCCCTTCGCCTCAGTGCAACTCGCCGACCTCGGCGCCGACGTCATCAAGATTGAGGATCCGAACACGCACGGTGATATTGGTCGCTACGTCGTCCCGATGCAGTCAGGCGAGGACAGCATGTTCTTCGAAACCTTCAATCGCAATAAGCGCAGTCTGAGCCTCGACATCACGACGCCAGTTGGTCGACTGGTCTTCGAGGACCTCGTGCGATCGAGTGACATTGTCTTTTCGAATCTTCGCGGTGACGTGCCGGCGAAACTACGAATTCGTTACGAAGATTTGGCTCATTTAAATCCGGCAATTGTGTGCTGTTCGTTGAGCGGCTTCGGGATGACCGGCCCCCGACGTTCGGAACCGGGTTACGACTACGTGCTCCAGGGTTTGAGCGGCTGGATGGACGTAACTGGTGAACCCGACGGTCCACCCACAAAATCGGGTCTCTCACTCGTCGACTTCTCTGGTGGACTGGTCGCGGCGCTCACGATGCTGGCCGCGCTGCACGCGGCACGTCGTGACGGCGTCGGGAGCGACTGTGACGTGAGTCTTTTCGATACCGCTATGTCCATGCTCACCTATCCCGCAGCCTGGGCCCTCAACAGCGATTTTGATCCCGTGCGTACTCATAATTCGGCCCATCCATCGCTCGTGCCGTTTCAGGCGTTCGCGTCATCGGACGGATGGTTGGTGGTCGCGTGTCCGAAGGAAAAATTTTGGTTGCGTCTGGCCGTCGTCGTGGGGCACCCGGAGTGGGGGAGCGACGAGCGATTCGACAGCTTCACGTCGCGGCGTGAAAACGCTCACGCGCTGACTGGAATGCTTGAGACGATCTTCCTCACTCGTACGACGACCGAATGGCTCGACGGTCTCCGAGGGGCCGACGTCCCGTGCGGACCAGTTAATACCGTACGCCAAGCACTCGACGATCCTCACACGCTTGAACGCAACATGATCATCACAACCGAGCATCCCCGATTCGGCCTGATCCACCAGATGGCGAGTGCCGTACGGGTTGGTACTGAACCAACGCCCTATCGTCGGGCGCCGCAACGCAACGAGGATGCGCCCGAGATTCTCTCGGACCTCCTGGGCTACTCCGCCGAACGAGTTCGTGATTTGACTGAACGGGGAGCATTTGGGCCAACGGGGGGTGAATCGTGAGAAAGAATGTACCGAGACCGCTCGTGACTAGGAGTTGTGATGGCTGAGATTCCCTTCGTTGACACCCACGTCCATTTCTACGATCTGCGAATAAAGGAACACGTGTACACGTGGTTGCAGCCCGACTTTGTACATCCCCAATTGGGCGACATCAACGCAATCAAAACACTGGTCTACGGTGCCGAAGCCTTCCGGGCCGAGGCGCGTTTCTCCAATGTTTCAAAGGTCGTGCACGTGCAGGCGGCACTCGGTGCGGCCGACCCAGTGCTCGAAACGCTGTGGCTCGCATCGATGGCCGAGCGAACGGGGTGTCCCGACGGCATCGTGGCGCACGCCAACCTCTCGGATCCGAATGTTCAGGACGTTTTGGAACGTCAGGTCGCCGCGTCGTCACGCGTCAGCGGCATTCGCGACTTCGGCGAAGGTGATTATCTGCTCTCGTCGGAGTGGCAGCGTGGTTACGCTCTGTTAGAGCGTTACGACCTGATTTGCGACCTTGACTGTACGTGGGAGCACATGGGCGAAGCCCGCGACGTGGCGAAGCGCTTCCCCAATTCAGTGATGGTGCTCGAGCACGTGGGTTATCCTTCGTCTCGGTCCGATGAGTACTTCCGCGTTTGGCGGAGGGGGCTCGCGTCGCTCGCTGAAGCCGACAACACGTGGTGCAAGATCTCGGGACTTGGTATGTACGACCACCAGTGGACGGTTGACAGTATTCGGCCCTGGGTTATGGCGTGCCTCGAGGCCTTTGGCATCGAGCGATGCTTCTTCGGGACCAACTGGCCGGTCGATCGACTCTTTAGTTCATACGATCCAGTTGTCAGCGCCTACGCCGAGATCATCGCCAATTTCTCACTCGGCGAGCAAGAGGCGCTCTTCTTCCGAAACGCGGAAAAGGTGTACCGACTGAACTAGCGATCAGGCGACGAAGTACTTCGCCATTGGGTGGTGACAGATGATGGCGTCGGTCGTCTGTTCGGGATTGAGTTGGAAACCGTCAGAGACCGTGACGCCGATTCGTTCACTCTCTAGTAACTGGGCGACCTTGGCATTGTCAGTGAGGTCGGGACAGGCCGGGTAGCCCCACGAGTAGCGCCCTCCTCGATACTTTTGACGGAACAGCCCGGTCAACGTTGGACCGTCCTCTTCGACGAAACCGAGTTCGGCGCGGATGCGCTTGTGCCACATCTCCGCGAGCGCTTCCGCCATCTCCACGCCGAGACCGTGCAACAAGAGATAGTCGGTATATCGATTCTCGGCGAAAAGTTGCTGGCACCGCTCGGACACCCTTGAGCCCATCGTGACCAACATGAAGCTGGCGTAGTCGAGGTCGTCGGAGTCCACGGGGCGAAAGAAATCGGCAATACAGAGGAACGGATTGACATGTTGACGCGGGAACGTGAACCGGGCCGCTTCGGACAGTCTCGTATCGTCCCCAAAGAGGACGAGGTCATTGCCTTCCGACGCGGCGGGGTAGTGTCCCCAAACGACTTGGGGCACGAGGAGACCCTCCTCCTTCGCAATGGCGAGCTGCTCACGGAGCGTTGCGCTGACGCGCAGCTTGAAGGCAGGGTCGTCTTCGCCGTTCTCGGGACGAAAGCCCCATTGATTGCGAAAGATGGCAGTGAGGTTGAGGTACTCACTGATCTCGTCGACGGACATGCCCTTGGCAACCCGGCTCCCGAGGAAGGGTGGCTTAAAAAGGGGGTTCTCCATATCAATGTCGGGACTGCGGCTTGGCAGGCCTTGGGGCGCTTCCACGGCTTCACCGCGAATGCGTCGAAAGACTTTCTTCTCGGAGATCTCGCGGCCGTAGGTCGGGTCCTCAGCATCACCGCGACGCAGTTCGCCGAGACGGTCAAGTACGCGCAGCCCCTCGAAGGCATCCTTGCCGTAAAAGACGCGGCCGGAATATACCTGTCGAAGGTCGCGCTCGACGTAGGTCCTCGTGAGCGCGGCACCGCCCAACAACACCGGCACGTTGCTCATGCCGCGTTCGTTCATCAGTTCTAAGTTTTCGCGCATGATGAGCGTGCTCTTCACGAGTAGCCCACTCATCCCAAGCGCATCGGCGTGATGTTCCTCGAGTGCACTCAACATCTCATTCACACCGACTTTGATGCCGAGGTTAAATACCTCGTACCCGTTATTGGTGAGGATGATGTCGACGAGATTTTTTCCAATGTCGTGCACGTCGCCCTTCACTGTCGCCAGTACTACGCGCCCGCGCCCACCTTGGTCGCTCTTTTCCATGTGCGGCTCGAGGTGCGCGACAGCCGACTTCATCGTCTCGGCGCTCTGGAGTACGAAGGGCAACTGCATATCCCCTGAGGCGAAGAGGTCCCCAACCTCGCGCATGCCGTCAAGGAGCAAATTGTTCACGATATCGAGCGCTGCCATACCTTCGGCCATTGCTTGGTCGAGATCGAGCTCGAGACCGACGCGGGCGCCGTCGATAATTCGACGACGCAATCGGTCGTTCAGTTCGAGGTCGTCGAGGGAGCTCGCGGCGGCATCAGACGAGGAGACGCCATCGTAAAGTCCGAGGAGCACGGTGAGGGGGTCGTATTCGTCGTTGCGCCGGTCGTAGATGAGGTCTAGACAGACCCTCCGTGCCTCGTCGTCGATGCGGTGGAGGGGAAGGATCTTGGAGGCGTGCACGATTGCGGCGTCGAGTCCCGCTTCGGCGGCCTCATGAAGGAAGACGCTGTTAAGTACTTGACGAGCGGCGGGATTGAGACCGAATGAGATGTTGGAGAGTCCGAGAATTGTGCGTACACCCGGAACCTCAATCTTCACTCGACGAATGGCCTCCAATGTTTCGATGCCGTCGCGGCGCGAGTCCACCATGCCCGTTGACAGCGGCAGGGCAAGAGTGTCGATGAAGATGTCGTGAGGGTCGAGTCCGTAGCGGTTGACGGCGAGGTCGGTAATCGCGGCTGCGGCCCGTATCTTCCAATCGGCGCTTCGGGCCTGACCTTCTTCGTCAATGCACGTCGCGACCACTGCCGCGCCGAACTCGGCGGCGAGCGATAAAAAGCCGTCCAGTCGCGTTCCCGGACCGTCGCCCTCTTCTAAGTTCACCGAATTGAGTAGCGCCTTGCCGCCGAGCCAGGTAAGTGCTTGACGAGCCACCCTGGTCTCGGTGGTGTCAACCATGACGGGCACCGACGACTGCGTGGCCAGCCGGCTCATGATTTCATTCATGTCGCTCACGCCGTCGGCCCCGGTGTAGTCAACACAGACGTCGAGAATGTGTGCGCCCTCCTTAATCTGGTCGCGCCCGATGCCCACGCAGGTGTCCCAATCTCCCTCGAGCATCGCCTCGCGGAATTTCTTCGAACCGTTTGCGTTCGTGCGTTCGCCGACGAGGAGGACGGAGCGATCCTGTTGATAGTTCGTGGCCGAATAGATCGACGCGACCGCCGGCTCCAGGGTCGGATTCCTCGTGGCGGCGCGCAACGGACGAATGGTCTCAATGACCCGTGCGACGTGTGCCGGTGTCGTGCCGCAGCAGCCGCCAACGACTTGGACCCCATACTCGGTAACGAATTTGGCGAGGTGCTCGGCCAAAGCGTCGGGCGTGAGGTCGTAGTGCATCTTGCCCTCGACCACGCTCGGCAGTCCAGCGTTGGGCAGGCACGACAATGGCATGGGTGCGGTGTCGCAGAGTTGGCGAAGCGGTTCGTACATCTCGACGGGACCGGTCGCGCAGTTAAGACCAAGGACGTCGACGCCCAGTGGACTGAGTGCCGTGATCGCCGCACCAATCTCGGTGCCGGGCAGCATCCGACCGGTCAGTTCGATTGTGACCTGTGCCTGGATGGGCACGATGCGTCCGTGGCGCGCCATAGCGCGGTGGCACGCAGCGATAGCCGCCTTCCCTGACAACAAGTCGTAGACCGTCTCGACGATTAAGAGGTCGACGCCACCCTCGAGGAGTCCGTAGGCCATTTCTTCGTAACTAGCCGACAGATCGTCGTAGGTGATTTGACCGAGCGAGGGGAACTTGGTGCCCGGACCCATGGAACCGGCGACGAACTTCGGATTCGTGACGCTCGCGTAACTGTCTGCAATTCGTCGTGCGATCCTTGCCGACTCGAAGGACAGTTCGTGGGCGCGGTCCCCAATGCCGTATTCATTGAGTACCACCGAAAAGGCACCGAAGGAGTCGGTCTCGATGACGTCGACCCCGACGTCGAGGAAAGACCGGTGCAGTGCTTCCACGGCGTCGGGCTTCGTGAGCACCAGCATTTCATTGCAGCCTTCGAGGGCTGCTCCGCCGAAGTCGTCGGCGTGAAGATCTTGGAGTTGAAAATTAGTACCTGTGGCGCCGTCGTAAATGAGCACGTGGTCGCGCAACGCGCTGAGGTACGGGTCCGTACTGATGGGGCGAGCGAAGGGCGGTCGAGTGGTGGATTCCATATGACAGTTCAGGCTACCGGTGCGCCAGTAAATCACTACGCTTGATGCGTGAAGATCTACACCCGCGATGGCGACGACGGCACGACCGGTCTCTACTTTGGTGGCCGCGTCGCGAAGAGTTCGGATCCGATCGAAGTGAATGGAGCCGTTGACGAAGCGCAGGCCGCGCTCGGGTGGGCTCGATCACTAAGTGAGACGGGTGGTCGACTGAACGAGTTGCTCATTACGCTCGAACGCGACCTCTGGGTCCTAATGGCGGAGGTCGCGACCCTCCCCGACAATCGACACAAGCTGACGGCGGAGAAGTCATTGGTCACGTCAGCAATGATTGAGCGGCTCGAGCACGAGATTGATGATTTGTCCGAGGTTTTTGCCATGCCCAAGGAGTTCGTGGTGCCCGGCGAGGACCAACTGTCGGCGGCCCTCGACGTAGCCCGCACCACGATCCGGAGGGCCGAGCGGGTCGCCGTTGGCTACCCTCTGGATGGTTCATTCGTCGTTGGATATCTCAATCGGTTGAGCGACCTCGCCTGGACCATGGCCCGCTTTGCCGAGGGCGAACATCACCGAACCGCACGTCAACACACCTAGAAGGGAATTGCATGGCTCGTAGCGCTCGCATATCCACGTCCATCGAAGCGGGCGCGCAACCGACGGTAATCGTGCCCGTGACGTTCGACGACGGTGAGGCGTTCATTGCTGAGTCGGTGCCGCTCACGATCGGTGGCCAGAGCATTCCGCGCAACCTTTCCAAGGAGTGGTGCACCAAGCAAGGTTTAAAGCCCGATGCCGGCAGCGTCGCGGTGCTGCGATCGCTGAAGGATACGAACGTCGTGTTCGTGAGCCTCGGTTCGACTTACAACTCACTCGAGGCCTACCGGCTCGCTGGCGCCGCATCAGTGCGTGCCGGCGGCGACGGGTCGGTGGCGTTCTTTCTCCCCACCGACGGCATTGACGACCCACTTGATGCGGCGCAAGCGCTCGTGACGGGCGCGTTGCTCGCGACGTACAGCTACAAGGCCAACGACGCCATCACGACCTTCGACGTCGTGCCGCTCGGCTCGCCGTTGCCGTCAGTCGAAACACACGACGACGTCACCGAGGGTGTGGCGCGCGGCGAGCTCGTCGCGGGCGGCGTCAATTGGGCGAAGTTCCTCGTCGATTCACCAGCCGGCTACATGGCGCCTAAGGAACTCGCAAAGCAGGTGCAGGCCCGATTGGAAGAGGACGAACACGTCACGGTCGAAGTCTGGACGGAGCCGCGCATCAGGGAAGAGCGCCTCGGCGGTCTGCTCGGTGTCGGTGAAGGCTCGGCCCAGCCTACGCGACTCGTCTACGCCACCTACGACCCCAATCCCGACGCAGCGCTGCCCCACATTGCCCTCGTGGGCAAGGGCGTGACCTTCGATTCCGGCGGACTTTCGTTGAAGACCGGCGCTGGCATGATGACGATGAAAACCGACATGACCGGCGCCGCGGTTGTCATGGCCGCGATATCCATTGCCAGTCGGCTCCAGTTGGCCGTGAAGGTGACGGCCATTGCACCGATGACGGAGAATCTGCCGAGTGATCGTGCGACCAAGCCCGGTGACGTACTGACGATTAGAAACGGCATGACGATTGAGGTCCTTAACACCGACGCTGAAGGTCGACTGATCCTGGCCGACGGGCTCTGCTTGGCCGTCGAGGCCAATCCCGACGCAATTGTCGACATCGCCACGCTTACCGGTGCGCAACGCGTTGCCCTTGGTGACGACATCGGTGCACTCTTTGCCTCGACCGACGAACTCGCGTACTACTTCGAAGCGGCGAGTGCCCGCAGCGGCGAGCCGTTCTGGCGCATGCCCATTTTCGATGGCTACGAGCGACACGTCGAGTCTGACGTTGCCGATATGAAAAATATTGGCATCACCGGATCGGGTGGCATGATCGCGGCGGCCCTCATCCTCCGACGATTCACCGACGGCCAACCGTGGGCGCACCTTGATATCGCCGGACCGGCCAGGACCGATGGTTCACGCGGTTACACGACGAAAGGTGCCACGGCCTTTGGCGCTCGGACGATCGTTGAGTTCCTGGAGGCGGTCGCGGAAGTGGGCGAGAAGGATTAAGGAACCACTCGGTGTACTCGTTCGTCGCGACGAGGCACGTCGCGTTGTAGCGAGGACGACGCGACGTCGTGGCCGTCGGCGCGCCCGACAAGAATCGTCGCGAAAAGTTGTTGGTCGGTAATTCCGGCCCAGGCCAGAATCTCCGTCTCGTTGCGAAAATTGCCCCACAGGGCGGCCTGCCAGCCGCTCTCTTCGATGAGCAACAGCAACGCCATCCGACGACTTATCCGACTCGGCGTAACGCGCGAGGTACGCACTCGGGCTCGACGTCACGAGGACGATGCCGCCACAGCGCTGAAGTCCCTCCGCACGACGAGCCGTGTTGCGCCACGTCTCGTCGGTCGCCACCGCGAAGTAGGGACCGACGAGTTCCGCGCCGAGCGTGTGCATGCGGACGCCCGCGGTGTTGCCGGCGGTTGGCGCCCAGAGCGCGTCGGCGCAGAGTCCATCGAGCCACACCTCGCTGACGGGCGTAGCGTCGAAGGAACGCACCATTCGACGTCGGCTCAGAAGTTCTCGTAGTTCCACGCAAGCGGTCTAGCAGGCGCCGAATGCGAATGTTGACCCAGCAAGTAACCTTTAGGATGACGGAAGGAGCTTCAGTTGACGACGCCTCGAGATTTGCTGAATGCCGCGAAAGCCGAAATACGCGAAATCGAACCCCAGGAGGTCGCCGACCGGCTCGACCACTTCAGCCTGTTAGACGTGCGCGAGCCCGACGAGTACGACCAAGGCGCCATTCTTGGCGCCATCCACGTCCCCAGGGGCAACCTCGAGTTCGCCATCGAAGGTCGCCTACCTGACAAGAACGCGCCTATCGCCGTCTACTGCGCCGGTGGCGTCCGTTCGGCTTTTGCCACCAAGACGCTGCAGGACCTCGGCTACACCGACGTCGTCTCAGTGATCGGGGGATTCAACGGGTGGAAGGATGACGGCCTGCCCTGGGCGACGCCACGTACGATGACGCCCGACCAACGAATTCGCTATCACCGACACCTTCTTCTGCCCGAGGTTGGCGAGGAGGGCCAGATGCGCCTTCTCGATTCGAAGGTTCTCTTACTTGGCGCCGGGGGACTCGGTTCTCCGGCGGCGCTGTACTTGGCTGCGGCCGGCGTGGGCACCATTGGCATTATCGACATGGACGTTGTCGACTCTTCGAACCTGCAGCGTCAGATCCTGCACAATATGGACCGCATCGGTATGCGCAAAGTGGAGAGCGCGAAGTTGACGATTACCGCGATGAATCCCGATGTCAACGTCGTCACCTACGACACACGCCTGGGTGCCGACAACATTCTTGACATCATTGACGGCTACGACGTCATCGTTGACGGAACCGATAACTTTCCGACGCGCTACCTCGTCAATGACGCGGCTCTTCTCAAAAACATTCCCGTGATTCACGGATCGATCTTTCGCTTCGAAGGTCAGGTCACCGTCTTTAACCCCTACGTCGGACCGTGTTATCGATGCTTAATCCCCGAGCCGCCGCCCGTCGAACTGGCGCCTAGTTGTGCCGAGGCCGGTGTGCTGGGCGTTTTACCGGGGATCGTAGGGTCCATTCAGGCCATTGAGGCCATCAAGTTGCTACTCGAACTTGGCGATCCGCTCGTTGGGCGCCTACTCACCTACGACGCCATGGACCAGACGTTCCGCACGTTTAAGGTTCGCCGAGACCCTTCGTGCCCGGCCTGCGGTGAGAACGCTGGTCCCATCGTGATTGCGGAATACGACGACCTCTGTATGCCTCACCCGGTGGGCGTGTAGGGAGTCACGACGATGGTCACGGCGGGTTCGTCGTGCAGGGTCTGATTCCTCGATTCGAAAGGTGACCAGAGATTGTCGATGAGCATGAGTCCCACGACGATGACAATCGCGACATCTCCGACAATCAAAAACGGAATTACGTCGTTGATGGCGACCGGGCCCACGCGCTAGAGCGCACGCTTACGTGTAACCACTACACCCGACGCCAGATCGCGAATCATCGTTTGGGCAACGTGGTCACCAATCATTCGGCCCCTCGTACCGGAAGTGAGTCGACCTGGATTGACGCCCTGAGTCGCCACCCCGGCGATCAGTCCCCAGAAGGGGCCGGGTCCGGCGTCAATGACGGTGAAGGCTGGATGCGCAGGTAGGAACATGATGACGTTGTCGGAGAACGTCGCCCCGACGTGGCGCCAGAAGTCGTAGAGTCGAAATCTGGTCGTCGGAGCCGCGATGCCCAGCATCGTGAGGGGCGTGTCGCAGTGCACGCTGGTCGACCTTCAGTCTTTTCACCTCGGTTCGTACGCAGCTTGCTTCAGCCGTAGCCGCCGCAGGGTCCTAACGTTTCGGGGCGGTGAGCTTCACCACCCGGGTTTGGCCGACTAGCGCGTAACGTTGGCCCGTGACGCCAGACGAACGCACCACCGACTCGGGAATAGTTATCCGGCCCGTCTACCACGGTGCCGATCTCGGGCCGTTCGACGAAACCAGCGAACTCGGCGAACCCGGGTCGTTCCCCTATACCCGAGGCGTCCAGCCATCGATGTACCGAGGCCGCCTCTGGACCATGCGCCAGTACGCCGGATTCGGCACCGCCGAGGCAACCAACTTGCGCTTCAAGTTTCTCCTCGATGCCGGCCAAACGGGCCTTTCGTGCGCCTTCGATCTCCCAACTCAGATGGGCTACGACGCCGACCACGCACGAGCCGAGGGCGAGGTTGGCAAGGTTGGAGTCGCGATTTCGTCATTGGACGACATGCGACACCTCTTGGCCGACCTACCTCTCGACGAGGTGACGACCTCGATGACCATCAACTCGACTGCCTCCACGTTGCTGTTGCTCTACCAGTTGGTAGGCGAGGAGCGGGGAGTACGTGGTGACCAGTTGCGCGGCACAATCCAAAACGACATCCTCAAGGAGTACGTTGCGCGGGGCACGTACATCTATCCTCCGCGCCAATCGATGCGACTCGTCGTCGACACCTTCGCGTACTGCGCCTCGGAGATGCCCAACTGGAACACGATTTCCATCTCGGGCTATCACATCCGAGAGGCCGGTTCGACCGCGGTCCAAGAGATTGCCTTCACGCTCGCCAACGGCATTGCCTACGTCGAAGCGGCGTTGGCCGCTGGGCTGGTCCTTGACGACTTCGCTCCGCGGTTGAGTTTCTTCTTCAACGCCCACAACAACCTGTTCGAAGAGGTGGCCAAGTACCGCGCTGCCCGGCGACTCTGGGCCTCGATAATGCGCGACCGCTTTGGCGCCAAGGATCCTAAGTCCGTAATGCTGCGCTTTCACACCCAGACCGGCGGCTCGACCCTGACGGCCCAACAGCCCGAGAACAACATTGTGCGCACAACCATTCAGGCGCTGGCCGCGGCCCTGGGCGGGACGCAGAGTCTGCACACGAACGGCTTCGACGAGGCACTGGGACTGCCGACGGAACGCGCCGCCAAGTTGGCGTTGCGCACTCAACAGGTCCTCGGATACGAGTCGGGGATTGCCGATACCGTCGACCCGCTCGCTGGCTCCTACTTCGTTGAGTCCCTCACCAACGAGGTCGAACTACGAGCTCGCGAGTACATTGCGGCCATTGACGAGCGCGGCGGTGCGGTCGCCGCCATTGAATCGCACTACATGCAAGATGAGATTGAGTCGGCGGCGTATGACTTCGCGCGCAGTGTTGACAGTGGTGCGAAAGTGGTGGTGGGACTGAACCGTTTCCAAGAGAGTGAAACGGTCAAGGCCGACGTCTTCCCGGTTGACGAGCAGCAGCAGCGGGCCCAAATTGCTCGCGTCGCCTCCCTGAAGGTGACGCGCGACAACGACGCTGTTCGAGGCGCCCTCGCCGATCTCGAGGTTGCGGCTCGTGGCAGCGCCAATGTGCTCTACCCAATGAAGGCGGCGCTGGCGTCAATGGCCACCCTCGGTGAGGTTGCCGATGTCTTGCGTAACGAGTTCGGCGTCTACCGCCCGAGTTAACGGGGCAGCGGTTCGTAGAAGTGGGTCACCGTGGGCGGCTCACTGTAGAAAATATGCGTTAGTGCTCGCCACTGTTGGAAGAGGTCGGTGTTACGAAACGCCATGTGCGTCTCAACGCTTCCCCAGCGAATGAGCAGTAGGTAAATCGAACTGTTCTCGTGTTGACGACGAACCTCGGCCCCAAAACAGTCGGGCGCCGATTCTATGAGGCCGAGAGCCGCCGACATCGCTGCCTCGAACTCCTCCTCGCGGCCAGGCATAACGGGCAGAATTGCGTGCTCGAGTATCACGAGCGCGACATCAGACGTGCGCGGAGGTGTTCGTCGTTGGCGACGCCGATGGCGGTGTGCGCGAGCGCAATCGCGCCGTCCAGCACCGCTCGGTCCGCGTCGGTGCTGATGCACGCTGCAGTGAACTCGGGTTGGTGATTGACGGCCCCGTTCGTCGGAATCATGATCATCGGATGGATGGACGGAACGACGAGTGACACGTTGGCCATGTCGGTCGAGATGTTCGGCTTCGCGACACCCTGGTCGTCGAGGGAGAATTCGCGACCGAGACCCTCGGCCGCGGCGCGGTAGTGGGCGAGGATCTCGTGGTCGGTCTCCATGTGCGAGAAAGCACTGCCGATTTCAGCGATCGAAAGTTTCGCTCCGGTCGCCAGAGCTCCCGCTTCGAAGCAGGCGTCGATGCGTGCGCGCAACTCAGCCAACTTCTCGCTCGTGAGCGAACGGGCCATGAACCGGCCGACGGCTTTGCTCGGAATGATGTTGGCCGCCGAACCGCCTTCGATTACGTAACCGTGCACGAAGTCGCCCGGTCGAAGTTGTTGGCGGAGCAACCCAACGGCCACGTGCGAGATGGTGAGCGCATCGAGCGCGTTAATTCCGACCCACGGCGCGGCCGCGGCATGGGCCTCCTTGCCCTTGAAGGTGACGTCGAAGTGGTCAACGGCGAGGCAGGTTGCGTCGAGGCGTTCGGTCGGAAAGGGGTGGACCATCATGGCGGCGTGCACGCCATCGAAGTAGCCGGCGCGGATGAGATCAATCTTCCCACCGCCACCCTCTTCGGAGGGTGTTCCGAGCAACGTAACTCTCAGATTCAGCTCGTCGGCCACGGCGCCCAGTCCGATGGCCGCGCCGAGTGACGAGGCCGCAATGATGTTATGACCGCAGGCGTGTCCGACATCCGGGAGGGCGTCAAACTCCGCGCAGTAGACGATGTGCAGATCACCGGTTCCCTGTGTGGCGCGGAAGGCCGTCGGAAGCGAGGCGATGCCACGCTCGACGTTGAAGCCGGCGCTCTCGGCGAGGTCCACAACGGCACGTGAACTCTCGAACTCTTCGTAACCGAGTTCGGGGTGCGCGTGGACGAAGTGGCTCAGTGCGACCAGTTCGTCACCGTGGGCAGTAATCGCTTCGGTCGCAGCTATGGTCGATCTCATTCAACTACCACCACGGTGTCGCCGGCGCCGACCGAATCACCGGCCGCCACGTTGATGGCCGTGACGACACCGGACTTCTCGGCGTTGACTGAGTTCTCCATCTTCATTGCCTCGAGGATCACGACCGTGTCCCCGGCCTCGACCTGTTGACCGACTTCCACGTTCACCTTTACGATCGTTCCCTGCATGGGGACCGTAACGTTGGCCGAGCCGCTCCCGATCACGCCCGCGTGGTGTTGGCGGCGTGGTTTGGCGGCCGTGCTGTACGAACGGGGCTGTCCGTCGTCGCTGAACTCGGGAACCCAGAGCGCGACGGTTACCCGTCGCCCGTTTACCTCCGCCGTGACGTCCTTGCGGGTAACACCGTCGCCGATGGACACGGCCGCCATCGCCGGAACCGGCAATGCGGAGAAATCGAGCTCGCCCTCCACCCAGTTGGTTGAGTGCGTTGCGTGCACGAACGCCTCGTCCGAGAGAATCACTACGTCCGCCGGCAACGTCGTGGCAACGCCCTCAATGACGGTTTCCTCGATCGCGCGGAGCATTCGACGACGCGCCTTCTCGCGGTCGGCGCCCCACACGACCAACTTCGCAATGAGGTTGTCGTAGTACTGCGAAACCGTATCGCCCGGGGCGTAGCCGGCGTCGAGGCGCACTCCCGGCCCCGAGGGTTGATCGAACCGGGTCAGCGTGCCCGGCGAAGGAGAAAACTTGCCTCCGGAGGGATCCTCCGCGTTGATGCGCACCTCGATCGCGTGCCCGTTCGACCGCACGTCGTCTTGGGCGAAGTCGATGGCTTCACCCGCGGCGATCCGCAACTGCCACTCGACGAGGTCGAGACCGGTGACGAGTTCGGTGACGGGGTGTTCGACCTGGAGGCGGGTATTCATTTCCAGGAAGAAGAACTCGCCGTCTTGGAAAAGGAACTCGACCGTGCCGGCGTTCTCGTAGCCGCAGGCTCGAGAGACCTTGACGGCCGCTTCACCCATGGCGCGACGGATGGTGTCGGGAAAGTTGGGAGCGGGCGACTCTTCGATGAGTTTCTGGTGGCGTCGTTGCGCCGAACAGTCGCGTTCGCCGAGCCAGAGCACCGTGCCGTGCGTGTCGGCGAGCACCTGCATCTCGATGTGCCGCGGCGTAGTGAGGTAGCGCTCGATGTAACACTCGGCGCGTCCGAAGTAGCTCCGCGCCTCACGCTGGGCGCTCTCGAGGGCGTCGGCTGCCTCGTCGGGGGAGTGGATGACCTTCATGCCTCGTCCGCCGCCGCCGTAGGCGGCCTTGATGGCGACCGGCCATCCAACGTCGTTGCCGAACTTGACGACTTCCTTCGCGTTCTTCAGCGCCTCGTTTCGGCCGGGCACTCCTTCGACGCCGACTTTGGCGGCGGCCAAACGAGAGGAGATCTTGTCACCCATGACCTCGATCGCTTCGGGCGGGGGGCCAATGAAGGTTAC
>CAJDUS010000068.1_pt1 | contig 17404 bp, 17 predicted proteins | sample 7390831 | NCBI WGS metagenome assembly CAJDUS01 (sample SAMEA7055684, study PRJEB34461) | soil metagenome | biome: terrestrial ecosystem; feature: Peninsula; material: soil | place: Antarctica | collected 2016
GCACCTGCAGGCGCTGCGCAATGCGGGGCTCGTGACCACGCGCAAGGAGGGGCTGCGCGTCTACTACGCGCTCGCCGGCGATGACGTGGTGATGCTGTATTCCGCGCTGCAGCATGTAGCCGAGGAGCGCGTTTGCCGCCACGGGCGCTTCGCCGGATGGTTCAGCGGCGTCGGACCTCCCCGTTGGGAACTCAACACGCGTCGCGAGGTGCGACACAGTCGCGGGGATCGTCGGGTGGTGCACGTTCGAAGATCCCGCAGGCTTCATCACCAATACGAACACGCTGATGACCAGTACGACAGCACTCGCAATGCTCAACCAATGGGCGTCGCGTGGGCCCCTATTGTGGCGACGACGTGACGAGACATCGCGAAGTGGCGACGTCGGCTCTACCTCCACGATCAAATCTCCTGTTCTCGGATCTGTCCCGGACGGGCGAATGGCGTGCGCTCTTTGTTGCCCATCAGACTGCTGCGCCACGGCACCAACTACTTTCCCACACATTCACGCGTCCTCCGCGATCGACGGTCAGTGCTGGAGCAACACGGCGCTCTACGGCCGATTCCTCATTTTGGGTGTTCGAAGGGCGACGTATCGACACCACGGAGCCGCTCGCCTTTTACCTGATCAGACGGCGTCGAAGGATCCAACGAGTCCCTCGGGAAACGGTCGAAAATTCAAGCCTAACGCCGAGGCGATTCCGGTCCCCGGGACAACGTGCGGCCCACGAACGAGACCAAGTAACGAATCGGAGCGCACGGGCAGCGGCACACCAATTTTCTCTGCGACCTGCAACGAAAGCAAGAGTGGATGCCACGGCACGGGAATCGTTGGGGCCCTCGAGCCGACCTCCGTAGCTATTGCTCGCATGACGGTGGGAAACGGCGTGGACGATTCGTTTGCCAGTCCCAACACACCGGTTGGCAGGTCGCGTTGACGCACCAGTTTCTCCACGGCCGTAACGATGTCGTCAATGTACGCGGTGAAGAGTTGGGCATTGCGAAAAACCGGAATGATGGGCAGTCGAGCCAGTTTCGAGAGTGTCAACACCATGCCACCCGGGTCACCTCCGTATACGAGACCCGGGCGAACAACGAGTTGTTGGGCTTCGAGAACCGCTCGCTCTACAGCCAGTTTCGCGATTCCGTAGTTCTGACGAGTACCGAAGAACGCCGACATTGATGACACGAAGATGAACCGCTGCACACCGTCGGCAAGCGCCGCCGAAAGTAGACGTTTCGAGCCTTCGACGTTGCACTCCCAACTTCGTCGGGGATTCGTTACGCGTAGGTCCCACGCGGTATGCACAACGCAGGTGACACCCTTAAAGGTTCCTCGCTCGGGTCGTGCTCCCAATTCAAAGTGGCGAACGTTCGCGTCGTCGTTCGACGTGGGAACAGTCCGGCGAAATTGCACGACGTCAACGGCACGGGACCGCAACGATGCGTCGAGCGCGCTGCCCAGGTAACCACCCGCCCCAGTAATCCCGACGACAACACGGGCCACCCTAGCCACGAGCACTCTCCGCAACGCCGCGCGCGATTCGATGGGCGTTCGCCATAATGGTCAGCGTGAACGTCGTCGCCGACACGGTAGGAAACACGGAGGCGTCGACGAGATGGACGTTGCGCCACGGATGTAGACGGCCCTGAAGGTCGGTTTCACGACCGTCCTTCGGATCACTCGCGTGAGGGTAGCTTCCACCGTAGTGATAGCTCTTTCCCGGTGCCGACAGAGCGACCATTGGTATCACCGGCACCACGCCCAGGAATGGGGCGACGCGCACGAGACGTGCATTTATCGCGCGTATTTTTGCCCTAGCGACGGACCCGTCGTTCGAATCCGGACTAATCACCACCTGCGCCAAAGACTCCGATGGCAGCGGTGGTTCGATGGTCACGTCGAAGCCGGGCGACCACCACGAGGGCAAATAGCCGAGACCAACCGTAAGGTGTTTTAACGCTGTGACACCGAGTGACCGCAGGAGTCCCGTGCGAAGAATCTCGGGCAAGGCGTCGTCCATGGACTTGTTGTAGGGATAGCCGTGTATTTGGACGAGGTCGCGTCCGTCTTCATCAAAGGGCATGATGACGTTGAATTGGTTGAGGGTGAACGAATCATCTTGCGAGATTCGCTTTGAGCCGCGTAACGACGCCAGCGGCATGAGGAATTGTGCCGACTCCTGAAAATGGATGGGTTGTGACCACATCTCCAACGAACTGGCAACGAGGCGAGTGGTGCCTATCGCGCCGCAACCCAAAAAGACTTTGTCGGCGTTGAAGGTGTGCAGCGTATCGGTGGTGATTTCGCGCGCGATCACGAAGGGCCGCTCCCCCTCTTCGTTCACCACTTCGGCGGCGAAACCACTGAGGTATTCAACACGCCCGCTCGCGAGGGCAACCGGTCAAACACAGACCACACGAAACGCACGAGGAGCCCTTCAAGGCGAGTCGACTCTTTCCTAGAATCACGCCATGTCGGCGAACCTGTAGTCGGTGACGTCGATAGCGTTCGAGGATGTGCGTTGCGTTCTCACTCAAGGGGGGCAGCGAATCGGCGGCTCCCCACAGCGGAAAGTACTCCTCGAGATCATCAGATTCTCCGGCGTAAGGAATGTTCGCGAGTATGGCGCGGTAGTCGGGTTCGAGTTCGTCTCGCGAGATGGGCCAGTCCACGAAACTCGCGGCGCTATACACCATGGTCTGTGCGCCCCAAGTATTGGAGAAACCGCCGTACGCTCCCGAAATCACGTTGGTGTTGACGTCGCCTTCTCCACGAACGCCCTGCAACTGACCGAAGTCGTCGAAGGGAAAGGAAGAACCAAAGTTCCTCTTTTCGGGGATTCGTTGATCCTTGGTGAGATGAGCCACTCGGCTGATGGTTTCCACGTCGGCGGCAGACCAATCACCGGGTTTGTTGAGTGACATTCGTTGTCGAACCGCTTCGTTTGACGGCTCTAGTCGTCCGCCAAAATCAAGCACGCGAATGTTCACGTTGGAATTTGCGCTTAGTGCCAACGCAGCTCCCGCCGCGGCCGGTCCAGCACCGACAATTACAACGTCCACAATGACTCCTCGAAACGTGGCCGTCGTCGCATGCACTGGCCCTGTTTCATCACGAAATTCGACCCACGACGGCGCCGACCCCACCTAAAGCAAGCGCCGCGACCAGCGCGGCATAGCGCACGGGAGCATAGAAATCTCCGCCCAACAACGCCCGACCCTCGAACACCAATCCTCTCGTCAACGATCGTGCGGCGAAGCGGAACTCGGCCTTCAGGTTTGACGCTTGGCCCAAGCCCCGAAACGCCACGACCTTGCCTCGATTAACGAAGAAGCACCGACGCCAGAAATAGGTCCACGTCAGGCGCTGCGCCGGAACAAAGTGTCGAACAACAGCGCTGGGATCGAAAATAACAGAGGACGTTCCGTGCGCGTGAATTGCGCGGTGACTCAGATCCATGTCATCGTGGTTGTCCGATTTGAATCCCCCCCACGACATCAGGACCTCACGACGTACGGACATGTTGGCGCCAATCATGTGATTGATCGGCGCAACACGCTCTGGCAGACCTCGGTAGGCGCAACCGAAAATCCAATTGCACTCCAAGGGTAGCCACCGAGGTCGCTCGGTTTCATACCGGGCGATCGGCGCTCCACCAACAGCGACGATGTGTGGATTGGCGTAATGACTGGTGAGGGTGCGTAGCCACGATGACGTCGCCGCCGCGTCGTCATCGAGGAAAACCAGAACGTCCCCAGTGGCGATCTGGGCCGCCGTCGTTCGCGTGCCGCCGAGCCTGGTATCGAAACGATTCTGCAGAATCGTGAGCGACCACGGCACCGACTCGTCGATCGTGGAGAACTCCTTCACGCACCGTTCATACATTTCGGGATTGTGATCAATGCACAAGAAAACTTCCGTAGGGGGAAGGTCTTGACTTACCACGGACTGGAGTGACTCGGTCAATAACTGCCAGCGGTCCAGCGTGAAGGCACAGATGATTACGCTGATTGTGGGCGGAACACCTGATGAAGACGGGTGTTCGGTTTCACCTGTAGTCATGGGGTGTGTTCTCTCCTCGCCACGGCGCAAGTGCCGCAACTACTTCGTTTTCCCAGCACATGTTAGTGGTCGTCCTACGCGAAACCCGTGCGCTGCGAGGTCCGTCTTCACTTCGTTCAGTCCTTCGATCAAACAACGCGAAGATGTTGTAGAGAGTTCGAATGCGCTGCATCGACCACTTCCAAGCTACGTGTCCTACTTCTGCAAGACCGTCGCCGTCGCCCAATGTCTGACCACCGTGTACCCGTGACTTACGAGGTCTCTTTGCAAGGCCTTCTCCCAACCTAATTGGTAGCCCACGACTTCTTCGCCGTAAGCCTCTTGCGACTTCGACAGAATGATGAACTCTGGCCTGCTCTTTAAGAGGTACGAACCTTTCTTGTACACGTGGTTCGGTGAGTAGTCGGGTGCGATGTATTCATTAACCTGTCCCACGTAGCGCTGCCCGATCGGCATGTAATAGTTCGCCAGTCCAATCAATTGACCGGCGTGGACGTGGTCGTAAACGTAATTCACGGCCAACAATTCGCCCAACGAAAACGATTCGTAAGCGTCATTGCCACCACGAACGACCGTGGTCACCAGCGCAAAAGTGAGGACGGTGACGGTGACTAATGTGGGAATCGCGAGATCGAGCAGACGCGAGAGCCGACCTTTGGGAATTCGAATGAAGGCACGAATCTCACCGTCCTGCCGCGGGACGAATGCCGACGCCACGAGCAGTGCCGTAAACGGGAGACCGTAGAGCACCACGCGAATGAGTCCTTCGCCGCCGTAACTCTGCGCGGCGAAAAGGAGGAACGGTCCCGCGACGAGCAGCTCGAGAGCGCGCGAGTCGGTGTAACGACGCAACGTACCAACGCCGGCCATCAGGTAAGTGACCGCCGTGAGGAGGATTCTCAATTTCACGACAATCAGGTGTGTGGGTTGACCGGTGACGCGGCTCGTCACGTTCGAACTCAGTTTGTTGGAAAACTGTCCGACCGATCCGAAAATGTCACTCAAGTGACCGACCCAGTAGTTACTCGCACCAAGGCTGAGCCACCCGAAGGTGAATATCGCAATGAGGATGATGAATTCGGGACGACCGAGCCGTCGAGTGGCTAGCAGCGCGACGAGCGCAATAATCATCGCGGGCGGCGTGAGTTGATGGCTCATCGCGGCCGCGAGGAAGAGGAGGAGAAAGATGGCGAGCAGACCGATGTTTTCTCTCGCTCCCCACGTTGAGTTCGCGTGACGTCCCTCTAGACGGTCACGACTGAAGAAGAGACGTGTTCGACGAAGACGATTGAGAATCGAACTTGAGCCTTCCTTCTTGAGTGCCATTTTCACCGGCTGCCAGCAGGCCAGGCAGGCCGCGATGATGACGAGAAAGAAGAAGAAATTCAGCGCCTGGGGAGAAAAATAGTCCTGATAGATCCAGTTGGCGCTGAAGTAAATAACGACGCCCAACCACGCCGCACGCTGACTCACGCCGCTGAATTTGGCGATGACCATCATCGGCGCCAAATACGCCATCTCGATGAATAAAGGAAACCATCGCAAGAAACCAATGGCACTCGACTGTCCCGCGAATTTCGTCAGTATTGCCACCATGGAGAAGGCACCGGGCCAAGAGAAGCGGGCGTCGAATCCGTTGAGTGGATGACCATGGGTGAGGATGTACTGGATAAACCCCGTGTGAATCCACGAGTCCGTCAGCGCCGCGACTGGTTCAATTGCCGAAGCTGTGCCGTAGAGAATGAGCACGAAGACCATGACCAGAAAGAGCATGTTGCGAGGGCGAAGAGTGGAGCGAAAGAGCTCAAGTCCAAAACCAAGAACCACGAAGAAGAGGGCCACGAAGTACGGCCAACCGAGCACGGACACGAGACCGTATCCCGACATGCGAGCGTAATCGGCCGACTGGACCGCGAGGAACCACAGCACGATGGCCGCGGAACCCAGCCAAAGTCCCACGTGGTTGCGGGCCCGTCGCACGACGTCGGGGTGCGAGCTTAGGAGGGTGCTCATCGCCACTCTCATCCAACAATCTTGAAACGAAGAAACACGGCCGCCAGGAACGCGATGAGTAAGAGAACAATGGCGATGTCGAGATTTCGCGACACCGTACGTTTGAGTACGAAGCCCAGCACGGCGCACGTCGCACGCAGTACGACCAGGGCCACGACGACGAGAAGAATTGTCAGGACGATGGGTGCCGTCCAAGAGGCCACGTCAGCTATCACGAAGCTATTCACGAACGTGTTCGCAGATCAGACCAACGCCACCTCGATTGGGTGAGCAGCGAGAGTAGGCAGGCACAGCACAGGACTGCCTCGTATAGGCCCAAATTCCAGCAGTGAATCGTAATCAACAGTTGCGCGCTCACCAACACCACCGACAGGCTCGCCGCAATGGAGAGGCTGATCTCTAGCGCGACATTTCGCAAGTTCATCAGTCCAACAATTGACCATCCGGGAACGGCCACGCCGAGTAACAGGCCAAACAAGAATCGCAGCGATCCAGTGAGGTTGAGCGCGTCGAAGAGGAGGTTCACGACGACCACGAACACGAACACGCGCGAGATCACCAACCGATTAATGAATGCGTCGGTCAGCACGTGTTTGCTCAATTCGACCGCTTCTTCGAGCACTACGTCGAACTGTTCGTAGCTGGTGACCTCGGGCGACGCAATCCCCGGCGCAGCACGGTATCGACGGTGGGAAATCACCCCCGTCGCGGCGTCACCAACTGATCGAAGACTTTCAAACTCCCTTCGACACCGTTCAAACAAAATGGCGACCTCGGGGTCGTCGGCAAGTTCGGGGTCGCAGTACACGCCAGGCGGCGCGTGAACGAGGAAGATTCTGTCGGGGCTTATGGGTTTACCGGCGTATCGAAAAATCTGATTGCCCTCGCGTCCGTCGTGCACGACCACGACCATGTCGTTTAGACCATGTCGCGACACGACAATCGCCATCGCGCTATAGATAAAGGCAACACCCGACTGGCTGGCCCGAAGGCGATCGAGCACAAACGCCAATGGTGCGTCGCTTTCATACTCTGGTGGTTGCGCTCCGGCCCGAGGTCGGCGGAGACCTTTGTTGAAGCTCATTGTCTTACCTGTCCCTTGTCCACAGGGAGTCCTTTCGCGCTGGTCAACGATTCGGGAGTTGAGTTCTCGTAATTCGCAACCTCTCGCATAATTGTAGACAATTGACCTGAATTTGGCGGAACGCGACCGTTCGTCAGCGGCCCCAATGCTGACGCGCAACACTTCGCGCGTAGGCGAATGGCCCGTACGCCATCCCGTAGAGGTGGCAGGCGTAGGTCTTGCGAGGATAGGTCGAGTGCACGCTCGGCGATCGTTCATCTCGCGGCCGGGTCAGGAGTCGGATTCCACCGGGAAGGCGGCGGAACATTCTGACCGCGTGACGCGGATCGTGCACAATCAGCGCCGTGAACATCGTCGAGAAAATACCAATGGTCAGGGTGAGACCGAAGCCCTTCACCGGACCCGTGCCGAAGATAATCATCAGGCCCGAGGTGATGAGGGTGGTGATGTTGGCGTCCACAATCGTGGTGAACGCCTTGTCATGAAGCCTCCTTTAGCGTCGATTGCGGATCGTCGAAGGGCCATATTGACGCCCGCACCAAATCGTCCAGTCGCGTACGGGAACAACGGGTCGTCGGCCAAGAGTTTCATACTCATTAGCTCGGCACTGAACGATTGGTTGAAACCGCCGAAGAACTCTTCGAACCAGAGTTGCGGGGTCGTTCGAAGTTCCATGGGCAATACGAGGCCTGAAACGCCATCGACTTCCGGACAGTTCGCAAAGCGAGCACCGATTGCGAGTAGCCAATCACCGTCCGCCTCTGCGTCGTCGTCGGTGAAGGCAACAATCTCGCCCGTCGCGTGCGAGGCACCACAATTGCGAGCGGATGAGACGCCGCGTTGTCCCTCCCAGTACGTGCGCACTCGGTCGCCGCCAGAGAACTCCGGAAGTGGGGAGCGCCCGGGATCGGGTCGATTGTCCACCACGACGATATCGAATTTCGAATAATTGAGCTGCAACAGATGTTCCACAGTCAGTTGCAGTCTCTCCGGTTGCTGACAGATCGTCGGCACCACGACCGTAATAGTTGGCAGCATCTCGGCGTCAAGCGTCACGTACGGGGCCACGACAACCTCATCGAACTGCGCGGCCCTCTCCTTAATGTCTGGCGCAAAGAGTCCACCGTTCACAGTGGACATCTCCATGATGCCGATCACCTGCCCCCGTCGAGCAACTTCCACCCAAACTCGTTGACCATCCAGGGCATCACGAAGGACGATGTCGACGAGTGCATCTAGGTCTGCCTTCACGATGGGGATTGGTCTCACCGTGATGCCTGCGCTAACGCGTAATCGTGTTCGATTTCGTGCCGCAGTGGTCGACTTTGAGCGTGAGAAATTTGGCCGTGTCGCGCTATCGGTGTTTCGTTCATATGGCAGCCCTCATCACCCCATCCTTTCCACCGAGTGGTCAGGATAACTGGATTATCGAAAAGCTCAACCAATGCGCCGCGAAGGCGCCATCGGCATCGGCGGGAGCACGCGAAGCGGCACGGTTCCAATCAGTCGGTGGACAAGTTCATTCCACGAATCGGGTGGTGGAAAGTGAAGCTCGGAAAGGCGAAGCGCGTGCGAGAGCGCAACGCGCACCGAGACCGGACGATTCAAGTCCGCCAGCAGTGCGCCCACGTAACCGTGTCCCACGTCGGGCAGATGCGTTGACGCCAGTACCACAATCGCGACGCCGCACTCGACGGCGATAGAAAAAGCACGTGAATCGAAGGCGGGGTCAGCGATAATTAATGCCGAAGAGGAAGCGCAAAGGCGATTGAGATCCGACGTCGAGATGTCTGTTCCAACGAGTGTGACGAACTCCGAATGATAACTCTCCGTCACCATTCGTTCAGGAATATCGCCCTTATAACGCATTACAATCCGGAGGTTGTAGCTCTCAATCCACGCCTCGGGAATCGCATCGAAGGCGGCGAGCAACGTTGCCAGCGTTTCGTAGTTGTCCCTTTGGAGAAACGCGGTGATCTGATGGATGGACGAACGATCGGCCCGTCCGTGGAGTGAAAGGGCTTTGTGAACTTCCACCTTCGGCCCCGACGGTCCAAATATCGCGGCCAACGCCTCACCCTCGCTCGTGTTGCCCACCAGTACGAGGTCCGATTCGATCATGAAGTCCGCCAGAGCAGTTATCTTGTCAAGGTCGCTTCGCGGAAGGCTCAAACTCATCACCATTGAGGGAACACCGGCCAACTTGGCTGTCGCGAGGAATTGACTAATCCACGCATTGTCGAGGCCGGGCCATACGATGGCGATTGCGGCACGCACATCGGGTGACAACCAATCACGAAATGCTTGTGCGCGAAGTCGAAGGTTACTGGGCGCCTGGTGACTTACCACGTTATTCGTTGACATCGAGTGGTGCGCGGCCGCCAGGGACTTCGATCGGTGGAGGCCAGCGTCGAAGTCAATGGTTGAATCAACATCGATTCGTACTACAGAGTTTGCTTCGGAAAGCGAGGAAACAATCTGGGAGACGATGATTCCAGGAATCGTTAATGACGAACTTGGACCAGCCACAACAATTGACGATCCGGTCGTCATGAAACCTCCCAGAATCTCATTGAAGTCACTATTTGGAGACACGAATTTTTCCTCGCATTCTCTCGGCGACGATTGTTCGAAAAATGCGTATTCCGTCTTTCACAGCATGAAGATTACTGGTCCCGTGAATTCGGACAGCTTCAAAACATGGGACTTCTGCGGTGCGCAGTCCCGCACGCTGGGCGCGAATACCAATCAACGTTTCGACTTCGAAACCGTCACTATCGATGCCCAGACGATCAACACAGTCTTTCCGTACGGCAATATAACCGTACGTAGCGTCCGTGTAATGAGCTCCGAAAAGCACCTTTAGGAGGAAACAGATTCCCCCGTCACCAAATCGTCGAAGGGCTGTAATGTCGGCTGACCCCCCACCAGGACCGAACCTGGTTCCCTTCACGTATTCGGCACCATTGGCCAGAGCGTCACGGAACTTTGGTATCTCCGCGCCGTCCATTGAACCGTCGGCATCGAGTGCAATTATGAAGTCACCCTTACAGGCTTCGAAACCGGCACGCATTGCTGCACCCTTTCCAGGGCGCAATTCTTTAATAATACGAATTTCGGGGTGCAGAACCTTCGCGATACGCAATGTATCGTCGTGTGATCGGCCATCCACTAAAACAATTTCATCAACCCAACTAGGAATCGTGTTGAGTACATACGGTAGGTTTCCCGCTTCATTCAATGTAGGAATCATGACCGAAACAGTCGGTCCACCGAGTGGGGAAAGACGATCGAAGTCGTCGTCGGCACCGGACATTGGCGCGTCAAGGTTGAGGGCAACCACTTTTAATCTCCTTCAGCCCTTGCATCACAAAGACTTGCAGTTACAACACAGAATGTCAAGGGCGGAAATGTTAAAAACAGTGATTGAAATGAACAAAATCACTGCAGAATTCTGAGGAAATTGCCGAAAGTCATTCATTCAGTTTGTTGAGTAATTCCTCATTCATAGGTATATCTGGCTCGCGACAAGTCAAAATTGCGGTCGACGAGTTAGAAAAGGTCACTCAACTAATTGGCACCGAACTCAGCCACCCAGTCAACCTGCATCGACGCGGGAGCCGTCGGGCACGCAAAATTCGATGAACACCAGGTCTGCTGCTGCAGGTCCAGCCTCATGGGTTGCTGAGGAACCTCGGAGGCGTTGTTAACAGTGCCCCACACTTGACCGTCGACGGTGTACGTCACTGACGAGGGTGTCCAGACGACACCCCAAGTGTGCCACAGCGTCATGTCAATTTTGACGTTGAACTGAACCTGACTCTTATTGGATCCCGAATCAGCCCAGATCGTCGTAGCCGATGTCGCAGTTGAGACTCCACTCGTCTCGTTGAAGTCGATTTCTGGGGGCCAACCGGAAGCGGGAAACAGCAGTTCGACATTGGTCGGACCGGCTCCCGTGACGCGTGAACGAACGTAGTAAGCACCGTAGGTGCGAGTCGTTGCCTGACTGACGCCGCCAGTGACCCACTCATTGTTGTACGCCGGATCCTGCCACGCATTAAGCGACATCATTCCGCCACCCTCGGTTACATGCGCGGTCCCCCACTGCGCGCCGTCGTCGCCTCCGGGCTTACCCGAGTAGGCGTTCCAACCACTCGAAAGGGAAGAGCCGGTGAAGTCGTTTGAATACGCCAGTGAGTAGCCAGTCATTGCATTCGCCATTGGTGGCGCCATACCCGACGGCTCAGATTTATCAACAACGCCGACTGGATAAGCGGTAGCCGGCGCACTCGTTGTTGGTGTTGGCGTGGTCGTCGTTGGTGCCGGCGTGGTCGTTGTTGGCGGGGGTGACGTGGTCGTTGTGCCGTTGACAAACGTCGTCGTTGTACTGCCATTCGCGTATGTCGTTGTTGTGGTTCCGTTGCCCAACGCTGTCGTTGTGGTTCCGTTCTTGTAGGTCGTCGTAGTTATCCGGCGTGGAGCGGTCGCGGTAGTGGACTTTTGGTGATGCCGAGCGTGCTTCAGTCGCGTCCGTTTCTTTTTAAGTTTGTTGGTGAACTTTTTGGTTCGCGCCGGACTGATTGATGAAGTACCTACCGGCGATCGCGCGAACTGGGCCGACAGTGAAGCCTCGTTGTTTGAACTCACCTGGAGTGCCAGACCGACGGAACTGGATGAATTCGTCGATGCGCCAACATCGGCGACGACAAATGAAGCTAAAACAATCGTGGCGAGACCGAGGGCGCACAATTGTGTAACCCGTTGCGGTGCCCTGCTCGCAATTGGTCGGCTTCGATTTGATTTCATATACACAACTTTCCAAACCCGTATCAAGTGCGCGCCTACTTAAAAACAACTGCCCGCCAAATTCAGCAGAGGCATTTTTAATTCCGCGTTCGGATGTGCCGACCACTATCTGAGCGCGAACTGACTTACTGCGGAGCATCATAAATTGGTCATTCAGACCACCGGACGATGATGACATGAAGAATTTGTTACATCAGGGAATTCACAAATTAACTTGAAATGCCATAAAATTAAAGGTTTTTATGTGCCGCCCAGGCATCCGTAACAATGGTGTCGAGGCCAGATCGCGTTGGGTCCCAACCCAAGAGTGAACGAGCTCGGCCGTTGCTCGCCACCGCCGCGGCTGGGTCGCCCGGACGACGTGCCACGTAGCGAACTTCGAAGTCCAGACCCGTAACATCCTTCACCTTTTCGATGACTTCGCGGTTCGATGAACCAATGCCCGTGCCCAGATTCAAGGTCAATCCAGGATGTTGTGCGAGCGCGTCGATGGCGAGTGCGTGTGCATTCGCTAAATCGCTCACGTGGATGTAGTCGCGTACGCATGTCCCGTCGGGAGTCGGATAGTCGTCTCCGAAGATGTCGAGTCGATCCCGTTTGCCCAAAGCCGCATCGAAGGCGATGGGGATCAAATGAATCTCGGGATTGTGGCGCTCCGGATGGGCCAGCGTACCGCCGGCCGCGTTGAAGTAGCGAAGTGACGCTGCCCGTAATCGACCTTGTTTCACGAGCCACTCCAAACCCTCTTCCACCATTCGCTTCGATTGACCGTAGGGGCTGTGGGGTTGGGTGACTCGGTCTTCGTCGATCGGCATTTCAACCTGATCGCCGTAGACCGCGCAGGAAGACGAGAAGACGAATCGCTCAACACCCGTACTGATGAGCGCCTCAATCAAACGAAACGATGAAGCGACGTTGTTAGCGAAGAACACTTCGGGAAACTTCATCGACTCGCCCGGTTCAATGCGCGCGGCAAAGTGAACACACGCGTCGAACGTCCCAAGCGATCTGATTAATTCGCTGTCGCCGCAATCACCCTCGACGAATGCTGCGCCCTCTGGAGCATTCTGAGCGCGTCCCGAAACGAGATTGTCAAGACCGGTGACGTCGTGACCCTGCGAGACGAGGAGCGTTGCGGTGGTTGAGCCGATGAAACCGGCGGCGCCAGTGACGAGGATTCTCACGAGCCGCGATTCGTCACACGAGTCTTCATCTGTCCTACTCCTTGAGCGATGGATGTACTGCCGAGTTCAAGAGAATTTCGTCCCTGATCACGTTATCGATTCCTTGCGGTGTCGCGAGAAGAGTTCTCGAATGGACCCGAATCTACCAAGTTGTCGTGTGATCAGTTCTCATTGGGGTCGTCCGTGGCTACTCCAGGCGCGGTCCTCGCAATGCGCTCGCACCCTGAGAAAATGTCACTATCCAAACCTCGGACCTGCTCGAGACGGTGCTGCGACTACCGGACATCGGTGGCCACACTCACGGTGCAGAGAGCTCCTTGCCGGCCCACCCACGAATGTTGGTGCGCGGAATACGCGGGGTATTGCCAAGTTCCACATCACCCCGTCGCCTCCAGCACACTGGTCAGCGACCGTGACAACGAACTTGGCGTCACTCGTCCAATGACAACGTCCCTGCACTGCACCCATGCCGCGGCCCCTCGAAGAGCAATAGCGATCTCCTCGAGTGCGCTGGCACGATTGACCACTACGTGTCTCGCGTGGAGTGTCGCTCCAACCCTCTTCGGATCGACGAGGCCTACGAGTTGCTCGTTGGCGAGTATCGGCATCGCGTAGTAGCCAACGACGCGTTTCGGGGGAGGGACGTACGCCTCGAGTCGATAGGTCATGTCGAACAGTCGCTCCAGGCGCGCGCGATCCCATAACAATGAATCGAACGGTGACAAGAGGACGCAACGACTGCGAAGTCCTTTCTGGAGTCCTTTATGCGCCTCCGTGGCGAGATACGCCGTCTCCTTCCATCCGTCAACCTTGAGCGGGCGGAGCGACGTTTTCTCTATATGCGCACGCACCACGTTCTTGTGCATGCCGTGATAGGCCGCGATGTCACTCGCCGTCCCAACGCCCAAGCCGCGTCCGGCCGATTCGATCAGCGTGACGGCACAGGCTTCATCGTCGAGTTGCACTCCAAAGTGCGATGCCGGAACCGCCCGCTCGGCGAGGTCGTAAACACGCTCAAATCCTCGACGTTCCCGACACACCACCTCGCCGATGTCCAAAAGCCACTCCGTGGCGATTTTCACCTCGGACCAATCCCACCACGTCCCGCCATTATTGGCGCCTCCCAATTCTCGTGTCGTGAGAGGTCCCTCGCTCATGAGGCGCGCCATTACTCCCGCACACGATTTCTCTCGTTCGGCTAATTCATGCCAACGAAATCCACGGAGACGACGTGCTCGGCGCTTGGCCCCGAAGGCCGGCCAAAGTTGAACGGGAAGTATGCACGCGGCGTGGGACCAATATTCGAACGTTTGGCTCTTCGGTCCCCAATAGGCCCGTTCGATCTTCTTTCGGTCAATGGTTCCGAGACGCGCGTAGGCGACGAGTTCGTGGCTACGTGCGAGTACTGAAATGGTGTCCAGTTGCACGCCACGCAGTTGTTGAACCAAGCCTGCGGGTCCGCCCGACGGTCGAGGTCCTCGCAGACCTTGCGCGTACAGCGCAATACGCACCGCGTCGCGCGCGCTCATCGAGTCAAGGGCACTCGGCGCAGAATTAGTTGGCACGCGCCGATGGTACTGAGACCCTGTCACGCAACCCGAAGTCTCGTAACTCGAACGAGCGGACTATTTCGGGACAACCTTGGTGTACGCAATGGTCGATGAGGCTGCCGGAGCACTTTCGACGACGTCCTCGCCCCACTTCGAAAAGGTCGTGGTGCCGCCGCCGGCTTTGCTGGTGACAACTTCCTTAACCGGCAAGGTCTCCTTACCCGACGAGAGCGTGAAGACGTTCTTGGTCGCGCCGGCCGAACTCGTCGCCGTAGTCGTCCACGTCAATAGGAAATTCTTCTGCGAACCCGTGTCGAGTGAGAACTTGGTGCCCTTCAATTTGGGAAGGATGGTCGGCAGCACCGAGGTCGTGAGGTTCGCCTGGAAACTTTGGTAGGGCGTCGTGCCGGCCTTCATCACAATCGAGAGCGTGCCGACCTTCTTCTGCTCGGACGCGGTGAGTCCCATAATTTCTGTAAGGCCGGTTTTCGTGCCACTCAGGTAGGCGTCGGTCGGCGTCACGATGATCGAGACCTTTTTCGAACCCTCTTGAATCGTTTCGGCGCCGTACTTGGCGCCAATGTCGACGACGACTTTGCTGACCTCGGTGCCATTGGTCGAGGTGACGTTCACGTGGACGCCGGACTCCTTCAACATGGCCTTTTGGGCGGCCTTTAAGACCGAACTCGTTGTTGGACTCGTGACCGAAGCCCCGGCCGCGAAGGGCACGCCGCCGACCAGCAACACGGCCCCGAGCACGAGTGAGGTGAATTGGACGAAGTGGCGGGGTCGTAAGGGCATGGTGAAGAGCCTACGGGGATTCGTTGCTTCTTTTGAGTCGGGCTCGGTGACCACCACTCGATGCACGTGCCACCGCCGTTCGCTCGCATCGAATCTATGCTGCTCCAAGGACTCTGGGTCCGGAGGTGAACAGATGTGTCCAGCGAATGCCTACGAGCAGTGGCTCGAACTCTTTGACGCCGCGTCCACGCGCGACGTTCCCTTCACGACGATGTCGGGCGTGGCCCTCTCCCCCGTCTACGGTCCGGTCGACGGCGAATTCCCGGGACTCTTCCCCTACACCCGGGGCGTGCACGCCTCCATGTACCGTTCGCGCCTCTGGACGATGCGCATGTTCGCGGGCTTTGGCACCGCCGTCGACACCAACAAGCGCTTCAAGGACATCATTGGTTCGGGCGGCACCGGGCTCTCAACGGCCTTCGACATGCCCACCCTCCTCGGTCTGGACTCCGATGATCCAATGGCCCTAGGCGAGGTCGGACGCTGTGGGGTGGCCATTGACTCGCTCTCGGACATGCGCGATCTGTTTGCCGACATTGACCTCGCCACCATCACGACGAGCATGACGATTAACAGCCCGGCGGCCGTGCTCCTCGCCCTGTTCGTCGCCCAGGCCGAAGAGAGTGGCGTGGCGCGCAGTCAACTAGGCGGGACGTTGCAGAACGACATCTTGAAGGAGTACCAGGCCCAAAAGGAGTTCGTCTTCCCCCCGAGAGCCTCCATGCGACTCGTGCGCGACACCATAGCCTTCACCGCGGCCGAAATGCCCAAGTGGAACTCCATTTCGGTGTCGGGCTATCACATCCGCGAGGCCGGCTCCACGGCCGCCGAGGAGTTGGCCTTCACGCTCGCCAACGGGTTCGCCTACGTGGAACTGGCCCGCCAGGCCGGACTCGGTGTTGACGACGTGGCGCCGCGACTCTCCTTCTTCTTTAACGCCCACATTGATTTCTTCGAAGAGATTGCCAAGTACCGCGCCGCGCGCCGCCTCTGGGCGAAGTGGATGAGGGACCACTACGCAGCGACGAGCGAGCTCTCCTGGAAACTGCGCTTCCACACCCAGACCGCCGGCGTCTCACTGACGGCCCAGCAACCCGAAATCAACATCGCGCGCACCGCGATTGAGGCGCTGGCCGGCGTGCTCGGTGGCACCCAGTCCCTGCACACCAACTCCATGGACGAGGCGTTGGCGCTACCCAGTGAGAAGGCGGCGCGCATTGCCCTTCGCACCCAACAGATCATCGCGCACGAGACGAACGTGACCCACGTCGCAGATCCCCTGGGCGGCTCGTGGTTCGTCGAGGAGTTGACCGACGAGATGGCGCGTCAGGCCGAGGAGATCTTCGCCGAGATCATGGCCATGGGCGAGGGTTCGATGCTCGAGGGCTGCATTCGCGGCATTGAAGAGAACTGGTTCCAGGGGCGCATCGCGGACTCGGCCTACGCCTTGGAGCGCTCCTTTAACAAGGGCCAACGGATCGTCGTGGGTGTGAACGACTTCACCGAGGGCAACAACGACGCCGACTTGGAGATTCTGCGCATCACTAACGAAGACGAGCGCAAGCAGGTCCAACGCCTCAACCAAGTACGCCAGGACCGTAACGACGAGAAAGTGACCCTGGCGCTCGAAGTCCTTCGCAACGACGCCAGCGACTCCAATGTGAATCTCATGCCGGCACTGATCAGTGCCGCGCGCGCCAACGTCACCGTCGGCGAAATGATGGCCGCCATGGAGAGTGTCTTTGGTCGTTACGTCGAGGTTCCGACACTGTGAGCGTGCGCGTCCTCGTCGCCAAGGTCGGGCTCGACGGCCACGACCGCGGCATCAAGGTCGTTGCTCGCTTACTGCGCGACGCCGGCATGGAGGTTGTCTACACCGGACTCTTCCAGACGCCCG
>CAJDUS010000030.1_pt1 | contig 17358 bp, 12 predicted proteins | sample 7390831 | NCBI WGS metagenome assembly CAJDUS01 (sample SAMEA7055684, study PRJEB34461) | soil metagenome | biome: terrestrial ecosystem; feature: Peninsula; material: soil | place: Antarctica | collected 2016
CGACGCGGTCGTGCTGAGGACCTACAAGTCCGGTGAATCGGACCGGGTGGTCGTACTGTGGACCCAGCACCACGGCAAGGTCCGCGTGCTCGCCAAGGGCATTCGAAAGACTTCTAGTCGCCTTGGCGGAAATCTCGAAACGCTCGCCTACGTGAACGTCGACCTCGTCAAGACGCGCGGCGAGTTCTATATTGCTCGTCACGTCGCGCACCGTGAACGACTCACCACCCTTCGTTCCTCGTACTCGAGGATCAACGCCGGCTACGCGGTCGTGGAGGTCGTCGACGCCGTCCCGTCCGACGACGTCGCCGACGAGGGCATCTTCGATCTGTTGACCCGGGTGCTCCTGACGCTCGATGACGAGTCGTTTGACCCCACGTTGGTGCCGGCATCGTTCTACTTCAAACTGCTCACCCTTGACGGCTCGGGACCCGTCGTCGACGTCTGCGTCAACTGCGAGCGCGACGTGGCGCTCGTTTCCTTCGACGCGGCGGTCGGGGGAGCGCTCTGCGCCGACTGTCGTACCGGCGTCTCACTGTCGCGCGAGGGGTTGGGTCTCATCCGACGCATCGTGGGCGGCGACCTCGCGGCCGTGCTGCGCGAAGAGTCGCCGGCCGGGGCTGGCGAAGTGATGGCCGTGGCCCTCGACGCCATCGAAGCGCACTTCGGCAAGCGACTGCGCGCCACGCGCTCGACAGCGCCGCTGGCCCCGCTCTCGCCGCTGGGGCGTTCATGATTCCCTTCGGCGTGTACGTGCACGTGCCGTTTTGCGCGCACCGCTGCGACTATTGCGCATTCGCCACGTACTCCGACCGCGATCAACTGATGGACGAGTACGTCGAAGCGGTGCTGAGCGAGATTGCGTGGGCGAGGGAGGAGGGACTCCCGGTCGCCACGTCGATCTTCTTTGGCGGCGGCACACCGTCGCGATTAGGGGCGACGCAGTTACTCCAAATTCTCGACGCGATTCCACGTGCCGACGACGCCGAAGTAACGGTCGAGTGCAATCCCGAAGACGCCTCGCTCGAGCGACTGTTGGCCTACCGCGCGGGCGGCGTGAACCGCATGAGCTTCGGCGTGCAGTCGACCCAGCCGGCGGTACTCGCCGATCTCGGGCGACGACACGGGATCATGGCCCACGAGGAGGTGTCGCGCACGGTGACGGCGGCCGGCTTTACAACCTGGAACATGGACCTCATTGTGGGATCGCGCGCCGAATCGCTGAGTGATGTGGCGCACACACTGGGGGACTTGATCGGTCTGGAGTTTCCCCCACCGCACATCAGTTGTTACGTGTTGACGGCCGAGCCCGGTACCCCGCTCGGTGAGGACCCCACTCGCCACCCCGACGAAGACGAATCGGCCGACGCCTACGACCTCGTCGGTGAGGTACTAGGCGCGAACGGCTACCAGTGGGAGGAGATCTCGAACTGGGCCAAGCCGGGCCACGAGTGTCGTCACAATCACGTGTACTGGGACCACGACGACTACGTCGGCTTTGGTTCGGCGGCGCATTCGCATCGCCACGGACGGCGCTTTTGGAACGTGCGTACCCCCGATCGTTACATTGCGATGGTGCGAGGCGGCACGCGGCCGCTCGGCGGGCAAGAGTTACTGGACGAATCGACGCAACGCTTCGAACGCGACTCCTTGGCTCTTCGCACGTCGCGCGGCGTACCCGTCGAAGCGTTCGAATCGCTGAACGAGATTGCCCACCTCGTCGACGTGGAGAACGGACGCGTGACGCTCGCCACCAACGGCCGCCTGCTCGCCAACCAGGTGATCATCCGTCTAAAGAGCGCGGAGGCGTCCAGTAACCTTTCGTAATGGACAGCGCCCCGGTGCACGACCCCGATCTGCTCGAAAAGGTCATTAATCTCGCCAAGCGGCGCGGTTTCATCTTCCCGTCCGCCGAGATCTACGGTGGTTTTCGCTCGACCTACGACTACGGCCCCTTGGGCGCCAACATGCTGCGCAACGTTCGCAACGCCTGGTGGCGCTCGATGGTCCAATCGCGTTCCGACGTCGTGGGCATTGACGCGGCCATCCTCGGTCCGCCGGCGGTCTGGGCGGCCTCGGGTCACCTGGCAACCTTCACCGACCCGCTGGTCGACTGCAAGAAGTGCAAGGAGCGTTGGCGCGAAGACAAAATCGACGGGGTCTGTCCCAACTGCGGTTCAACAGAGTTCACCGAGTCGCGAGATTTCAACCTCATGTTTAAAACGCAGGCCGGCCCCGTCGAGGGTGAGGGCGCGACCGCGTACCTGCGCCCCGAAACGGCCCAAGGCATGTTCACGAACTTCGCCAACGTGCTCACGACGACGCGCAAGAAGCCGCCGTTCGGCATCGCCCAGATCGGTAAGGCGTTTCGAAACGAAATCACGCCGCAGAACTTCGTCTTTCGCACGCGCGAATTCGAGTTGATGGAGTTGGAGTATTTCGTTGCGCCCGCCGATGCGCCGGAGTGGTACCGCTACTGGATTCAGTACCGATTCGATTGGTACGTGGACCTCGGCATACCGGCGGAGCTGTTGCGACTCCACGAACACGCCAAGGAAGATCTCTCGCACTATTCCAAGGGCACGACGGACATCGAGTTCGCCTACCCCTGGGGCTTCGACGAACTCGAAGGCATCGCCAATCGCGGTGACTACGACCTTACCCAACACGCCAAGGCCTCCGGTGTCAACCTCGACTACTTCGATCCCACGACGAACGAGCGCTACACGCCCTACGTCATCGAGCCGGCCGTGGGCGTGACGCGCTCCATGATGGCCTTTTTGTTGTCCGCCTACCACGAGGACGTCATTGAGGGGGAGACGCGCACGGTGCTCCGTCTCGACTGGCGACTCGCCCCCTATCAAATTGCCGTACTGCCGCTGTCGAAGAAGCCCGAATTAGAGGGTGTCTCTCGAGAAGTTCTCGACATCCTTCGCCCGCACTACATGTGCGACTACGACGTGACGCAATCAATCGGTCGGCGCTACCGTCGCCAGGACGAGGTCGGTACGCCGTACTGCATTACCGTCGACTTTGAGACGTTGAATGACCGCGCGGTCACCGTGCGCGACCGCGACACCACCACGCAGGTCCGCGTGAAACTTGATGATTTACTCGACCACGTCCGTCAACAGACCGGCCAGCGTTAGGCGTGGTGGGTGACCGGCGTGGTCTCCGGTTCGGCTCAATCGCCGAACAGTACGATGCGTATCGTCCGTCACCGCCAGATGAAGCGGCGAGACTCATTGGTGACCTCACCGGTGTAGAGGTCCTCGACGTCGGCGCGGGAACCGGACTCTGGACGAGGTTCCTACTCGAACGAGGCGCCCGCGTCACCGCCGTTGAGCCCGATGTCGACATGCTCGCAATTCTGCGGCGTCGAAGTCCCTCGGTGCACGCACTTGTCGGTGCAGCCGAAGCCTTGCCGATTGACGATGAATCCTATGACGCAGTCCTCGTGTCGTCGGCGTGGCACTGGTTTCGCCAGCCCGACGCGACCAACGAAATAGCTCGCGTGTTGCGCGATAACGCTGCGCTGTTCGTCTTCTGGAACGGCTTTAGTCGCGACGTTCCCTGGGTCGACTCCCTCACGGAACTTAGAGAGAGCACGACCGACAAGAATCGCCAACCGCGTGGCTGGACGGCGCAGTTCAGCGCTGACGGCCCCATTGCGTTGGTGAGCCAGGTGGAGTGCACTTGGAACTGGTCGCGCACCATTGACGAGGTCGTAGCGCTCTTTGGGACCTACTCTGGCGCGATCATTCGAACCCACGACGATCGCGCCACGATGGAAGACGAGCTCCGGAGCCGACTCGTGGACCACGTACGCGACGGCGTGGTGGACGTGGCAATGACCCTTCGCGGCACGATCGGGCGTAGAAGACCTCGCAGTTAGAGCGTGCTGATGGGCTCTCGCCAGACGAGCGCGAGTACGAGGACTACGAGGCCGATGCCGGCGCCTAAGAGACAGTCGCCTCGCCAGCCGTCGTGCGCGTAGAACTGTCCGGCGGCGAAGGAGCCAATCGCGGCACCGGCAAAGGCGCACACCATGTAGGCGCTGTTGACGCGACTACGCGCGTCGGGCATGAGTGAGTAAATGATCGACTGGTTTGTAATTTGGAGCCCCTGCATGCCGGCGTCGAGCATGACGATGCCGAGCGCGAGTACGAGGACCACGTGACGTCCCAGATAGAGCACGACGAAGGACAAGAGGATCAAGAGACCACAGACGATGGTCGATATGTGCGTTCGTTGCCGGTCGGCGTTGCGACCGGCGAAGTTGGCGGCCAGCACGCCGGCGATACCGAAGAGACCGAAGAGACCAATCACCAGATTGTTGTAGTGGAAGGGGGCCAACGACAAGTGAAAGGCCAACGTGGTCCAGAGTGCACTAAAGGCCGCGAAGATCAGTGCGCCGTAGAGGGAGCGGCGACGGAGCAACGGCTGCGTTCGAAAGAGGCCAAAGGTGCCAACGATCAGTTTCGGGTACGACAGGTGCGGGCGGACCGGTTCGTTTGGCAGGGCGCGGTAGAGCGCGAGCGTCACGGCGGCGAGCCCCACCCCGGCACTCCAGTACACCGTGCGCCAGCCGGCAATCTGGGCAATCACGCCCGAGACCGAACGTGACAGCAAGAGTCCGATAAGGAGACCGGTCATGAGACGGGCAATGACCCGTCCGCGCTGGGCCGGTTCGGCCATGTCGGCCGCCAGGGTGATGATGACCTGGCCACCGACGGACGAGAGTCCAATAAGAAAGGTGATGACCGCAAAGAAGACAAAGGAATGGACTGCGGCGCCGGCCATGACGACGAAGTCCGCGGCGACGAAAATCCCGAGCGCGAGTCGCCGTCGCGCGATGATGTCGCCCATCGGCACGACGAAGGCGAGTCCGACGGCGTAACCGGCCTGGATCAGGGTAATGAGGAGCGCAGCCTGGGTCTCGCTGACGCGAAAGTCCTTGGTTACTTGGTGCAGGAGTGGCTGGAGGTAGTAGAGACTGGCAACGATGACGCCGATGGCGACGGCCATCAGGTTGGTGAGACCCTTGGACAGTGGCGCCAACGTCTCGTTCGCCCCCGTCGTCTTCACCTACCGAGGGTACTGGTTACCGGTTAGGACGTCGGCGAGTGCGAGGGCGGAATTGAATACGTAACCTGCGCCTTGGCGACCAAGTCACTCGAACCTCTGGAGAAGAGTGCGACGTCGACGACGGCCAAACGCTTGCCGAGTTTCAACATGGTTGTTTTCGCCATCAAATCCGTGAGTTCGGGTTTACGCAGGAAGTCGATGTGCAGACTCGTGGTCACGGCCAAGACGACGGGTCCAATTTGCGCCATGATTGCTATCCACGCCGAGGTATCGGCGAGTGACATCATGACCGGTCCGGCCACGGTGCCGCCCGGTCGCCCGTGTCGAGCGGTGACGGGGTAACTAACGAGCACGTGGTCGTTGGTTACCTCTTCGACGTGCGGGACCTCCGAATCGGAGAATCCCCCCTGGAGAATGGACTGCAACTCTGTAACACCGAGGACCGGCATGACCTTTTAGGCCGCTTTACGGAAACGATTGACCGCGAGCGGTGCCAAGACGGCGATGAGGCCGACGGACCAGATCAGGGAAACCCACACGGAGTTGCCCACTGGTTTGCCGAGCATCAGTCCGCGAACCGCGTCGGCCGTTTGACTGACCGGTTGATTATTGGCGAATGGTCGTAGCCACCACGGGAGTGACTTCAATTGCACGAAGATGACCGAAGCAAACGTCAAGGGGAATATCAGAGGAAAGGTCATGGCCTGAGCGGTCTCCGAATTTGGAGCTGCGAGTCCGACGAACGCGAAACCCCACGAGACGCTGTAGGCGAACACCAGCATCACTAGACAGGCTTCAATGTACGGCACGAACCCGCCGTCTGGTCTAAATCCAACGAGATAGCCCACCCCCGTGATGATCATCAAGACGACGACATTGCGCGCCATGTCCGCGATCGTTCGTCCGCCGAGTACGGCCATGCGCGCCATCGGAAGGGCTTTAAAACGTTCGATGAGTCCTCGTTGCAAATCTTCGGCCAGCCCAATAGCGGTGCTAATCGATCCGAAGATCGTCGTCTGCACGAGAATGCCCGGTATGAGGAAGTTCACGTAGGTCGTTCCCTGGATGGGAATGGCGCCACCAAAGACGTAACGGAACAAGAGCACGAACATCACTGGTTGGATCAAGGCGAAGACGACGGCGGTGGGTATACGAAAGAGCGCGAGCAGGTTGCGTCGCGCGAGGGTCAACGTGTCGCTGATGGCCCAGCGCAGTGACGAATGTTGTGACTCGTCGGACGCGATCTGCGTCGAGGTGAGCGTCATACCTTGGCCTTTCGTCGGGCACGACGACCTTGGGGCTCCGGCTCCGCGTTAACGGGATCTTCGGCCTTATGTCCGGTCAGACTCAAAAAAACGTCATCGAGACTCGGCTCGCGAAGTTCGAGTCCGACGAGATTGGTGCCCGCGGTATCAATGCGCCGCAGGGCGTCGGCGGCCGCGGCGGGGCCATTATCGACGGTCAGTTCGATGACGGTACCTTCAACGTTAGGCGCCTTATGCGATAGATCCGCAATCAGGCTTGCCGCCGTTGATGCCTCGCTCGTTGTGGTGAACGTCAACACGAGCACGGTGGCGCCGAGGCGGCTTTTTAGTTGTGACGACGTCCCCTCAGCGATGATCTTGCCGTGGTCGAGCACGACGAGTTGCTTACAGAGTCGGTCGGCCTCCTCGAGATACTGCGTCGTCAAGAGCACAGTGACGCCGTTTTCGACGAGACCCTCGATGATCGACCAAAGGTCCTGTCGGCTCTGTGGGTCGAGTCCCGTCGTGGGTTCGTCCAGAAAGAGGATTGGTGGGTTGGCCACGAGCGCGGCGGCGAGGTCGAGACGTCGGCGCATCCCACCGGAGTAGGTCTTGGCCAACTTGTTACCAAAGTCCGCCAGTCCAAAGTCCTCGAGGAGTTCACGCGACCGCGACACCGCGTGCCCCTTGGCCATGTGGTTCAAGAATCCAACCATTCGCAGGTTCTCAAAACCGGTCAGGTTCTCGTCGACGGCGGCGAATTGGCCAGCTAGTCCAATGTGTCGCCGGACCTGGCCGGGATGCTTTACGACGTCGATGCCCGCGACTGTCGCCACGCCTGCGGTGGGGGAAAGGATTGTCGAAAGGATGCGGACCATCGTGGTCTTTCCCGAACCGTTGGGCCCGAGGAGGCCAAAAACCTCGCCCGTTGGTACGCGCAGGGTGACGTCGTCCAAGGCTCGGAAACTCCCATCGTGGAAGGTGCGAACGATATTGGTGGCCTCGACGGCGAACTCCGACATTGGGACGAGTTTAGACGGACTGAAATGTGCGACTGATGCTGATTGAGGACGGAACCAGTACCTTCTCTCTATGGCTATATCGGAGGGTGAGATCGCGCAGGTCCGTGCGGCGACTGACATTGTGGCCTTGATCACCGAAACCGTGGCCCTTAAGAAGTCCGGTCGACGCTGGAGCGGACTCTGCCCCTTTCACGGCGAAAAGACGCCGTCGTTTTCCGTTAACGCCGAAGAAGGTCGCTACTACTGCTTTGGATGTCGAGCCAGCGGTGACCAAATCACCTTCGTGCGAGAGATCCAACACCTCGACTTCATCGATGCCTTGCGAATGCTCGCCGACCGCGCCGGCATTGAACTCCACGATGACACCAACGCCGGTCCGGCGAGGAAAGATCGCCAGGAGGCGTTAGCGGCCATGGAGAAGGCCGTACTTTGGTACCACGAACGACTGCTCACCGGTCCCGACGCGCGCGGCGCCAGGGAATACTTGAAATCGCGCGGTATCAGCGGTGACGTGGCGCGTCAGTTCAAACTCGGTTGGGCTCCCGACGAGTGGGACGGACTGGCCAAGTCACTCAAGTTCACCGAGAAGGTGTTGCTCGCCACGGGACTCGGCTTCGTCAACAAGGGCGACCGCCGTCAAGACGCCCTTCGCGCGCGCATCATCTTTCCCATTTTCGATCCCGGCGGCAAGGCCATCGCGGTCGGAGGGCGCGTATTGCCTGCGCCGTATGGCGCCGCTCCGCGACCGGATGGACGAATAGAGGCGAAGTACAAGAACAGTCCCGAGACGTCTATTTACTCCAAGCGCCGAACGCTCTACGCACTCAACTGGGCGAAGGACGACGTCATCAAGTCCGACGAGATCATCGTCTGTGAGGGCTACACCGACGTCATTGCGTTCTTCGCGGCCGGCATGCCACGGGCCGTCGCGACCTGCGGCACCGCACTCGGCGAGGAGCACTTTAAGACCATGAAGAACTTCGCCAAGCGAATCGTCCTCGCCTACGACGCCGACAAGGCCGGGCAAAGCGCCGCCGCTTCGGTGTATCAGTGGGAACGCCAGAATGAGGTTGACGTCTTCGTGGCGCGTTTGCCTACGAACAGCGACCCCGCTGAACTCGCCCAACACGACCCCGAAGCGCTTCGAACGGCGATCAGTGGCGCGGTACCCTTCCTTCGTTTTCGCCTCGACCGAGTCCTCGACGGAGCGAACCTCGCTACCGCCGAAGGCCGTGGTCGAGCGGCTGAACAGGCCATGGCCGTACTGGCCGAACACCCGAGCGAGCTCGTCCGTGACACCTATTTGATGCAAGTGGCCGATTCGCTTCGTTTGGAGCCCGCCCTGCTCCGGCCACGAGTGGCCGACCTGGTTCGTAATCCCACGCAACGCGTGGCCAACGAACCTTCAGCAGCGATTGAACGAAGTCAGTTACGCGTCACGCGTACACCAATGCCCCGGCCGGGCCTCGAAGCACTTCGCCTGCGGGTCCACTTCCCCCACGACGTGAAAGGACGACTGGTGGCGTCGTACTTCATCAACGAAGTGCAGCGCGAGATCTTCGAAGGACTTTCCACCGAGAAGTCACTCTCCGAAGTGGTCGACGAACTGCAACGACGCGGCGAGGAAGAAGCTTCGCAGATTCTCAGCCAACTCGCTGTCGACGACCTCGACCGTGACTACACCGTCGAGGACGTGACGGCCGTCGTGGCCCAACTCATCCGCAGTGCTGTTAATGAGGAGTTGAAGAACGTGGAGCGTGACCTTCGCGAGGGCCGCATGGCGCCCGACATCGCCGACGTAACGGTGCGCGACGTGAAGGAACGACTCGTACTCCTAGATGGCAACCGTGGCGAGATAGCTGAGCAGGATCTGCGCAACTGGCTCGTCGAACGATCCTCCGCTCGCCTGACGTGAGCCGGCCCTCCTTCGGACGTATCGGTGGCCTGGAAATGACGGCGCCACTCGGTGTCGAAGAAGAACGAACCCTCTACCCGATCATCCAACAGGGTCGCAGGGCCGAGCAGCAGTTGGAAGCTGCGTTGGTGAAGGATTCGACGGAGCGACGCCGGTTGTTGCGTCAGCGACACGCCGGACAAGAAGCAGAATCCGCACTGCTTCACGCGACTCTCGGACTCGTGCGAACCCGCGTCGTGGAGCGCGGCTACCGCTTCGGCAACGACGAGTTAGAAGCGGCCGGCGTCGAAGCGCTCGCCAACGCGCTCCACCGCTTCGATCCGGAAAAGGGTGCTCGTTTCGCCACCTACGCCAACTACTGGATTATGAAGTTAGTGAATCAGGCAATTCAGCAACAGGCCGGTGTCACCGACTCCGAGATGCGTCTCATTCTCGCGGTGCAAAAACTGATGCGTGCCAATCCCGCAAAGCAGCTCACGAAACGCGACGTGGCGACTGCACTCGGCATTTCCCAAGCGAAAGCCGACGAGGCGTTGCAACTGGGTCGCGAATTGAAGGCCCGTCGATTCGCCTCGTCCGAACTCGACAGTGATAGCGATTTTCAGATCCATAGTGATTTGAACGATGCGCCGCCGTGGGTCATCGATGCGCTTCGACGAATCTGTGGTGACGACTTCGACGCGTTCTGGCAATTCACGTTTCGCACAATGTCTATCGAAGAGATCGCCCAGAGGGAGGGGATTACTCGACAGGGAATGACCAAGCGAATTGAACGATGTCGCCGATTAGTTCGCCAAAGTCCCGAGGCGGAGCGCCTCTTGAAGTGGTTTGCCAATCAGTGAAAATAAGAGGGAGTGCTATTGTTGCTCTACCTTCGGGTGCCTTCCCAGATAGCTCAATTGGCAGAGCAAGCGACTGTTAATCGCTAGGTTGCAGGTTCGAGTCCTGCTCTGGGAGCCAATGTACGTTTAAACCTGAAGGGCCGTAGCTCAGTGGTTAGAGCAGGGGACTCATAATCCCTCGGTCGTGGGTTCGATCCCCACCGGCCCTACTACGGAATGTGTGAAGCGTGCGCGTTCTTGCCGTCAAAGACCGTTCCCAAAAGTCTCATCAGTGATCCCATTCGTCCATGGGTGGGGAGGTACCGATTAGGCACTCGACTTCGATGGGGAACTTCGACAACGCGTAGGAAGTGAGACGAAGATTGCCCTCCAAACACACCAGTCGATCCTTCCGCTGCCGGCAAGGATCAGTGGAGGAAACAACTCGCCACGCTCGACGGCGCGCGCGGCGCGCAAGAATCGCTCATTGGATACTCCGAAGACTTCGACCCCCCTTCGGATCTGCCTCGCGGCATCCGAAGCCAGTCGAGTGCCATTAGAAAGTTCATTCCAATACGAGTATTCGATATAGCGCACCCGGGCGAGCTCACTGGGCGTGAGAATTGTTCGAACCCATCGGACGTCGGTGGGAAAGTTCTCGAACACGCCCAGGTTCTGACCGTAGCCCCGAGTTGCTGCGAGAAGTTCTCGCCTCGCGGCATTTTGCAGGTCGTTTTGGATATCGGCTGCCGTTATCAGTTCTTCTGTCGTACCCACCAAGTCGAGCGTCGCCCTGATGGCGTCGCCGAAACGCTCGCTCGTCAGCTCGCCGGCCAAGAACAAAGCGATCATCTCGTTCTCGTTGCTCTCGACAACCGAGGTACTTACGGGGGAGGCGACTTTGAAAAAGTCATTTTCTTCCATACGTTTTTCAGTGTCTCATGAAAACTGAATGAAGCGGGGTTCACTTCGTCGAATCGGGTTGGCGATCGGCCACAGGTCAAAAGTACGAGACGAACAAGGTAGTCAGAAGGATCTCTTGCGAACGGCGAGAGTTGAGAAGATCCCACGTTTTATCCCACAAACTGATCCGACGTCACCGGACCAAACCGACACGACCGGACGAATTCTCCGTCAATTTCGGATCCGTCCGACGCCATCAGACTGTTTCGACAGTCTTCATCGCTCTCATAATCCCTCGGTCGTGGGTTCGATTCCTACCGGCCCTACGCAACGTCCCAAAACTCGTCTTCTGACCGGTTCAGTAGTGCCGTCATTGATGCGAAGACATAATTGACTCGTGAGAATCGCAGAAGTGGCGGAACTAGTTGAAGGTCTAGAAGGAGTGCGACGAAACCAGCGCACCGGACTTCTACCGGAGTGGCGCTATCACGGTCGATTGATTGCTCGTCAGCTCGATGGTGATCATGTGGTGATCCGAGTCGACTTCGATTTTCGCAATTCTTTATTACAGAGTGACCAATCGACATTCAGTGTGCCTGCTCGGTACGTCAAACACATGATGGTTGTCGCAGACTTCACTTCCGGCGACGCTGTAGCAATCGAGGACGCCCTTGATAACGCGTGGCAACTTCAGAGAAGTGCTGATTAGAACCACGAAGTCAGCATCACATCACCTCCGTGAAGTCTTATGGCCACTCATCGCAAATGCACCGTATTCGAGTGGAGTAGTCCATTGCGGAGGCCATTTTGACTCGTGGTCTCCAGTGCAACCAATCCCACGCTTCATCCCACGAACTCAGGCGACGCCACGGGTCCAATCCGACACCACCGGATAGGAATCCTGTAGGTGTCGGATGAAGCCGACGCCACCGGACCATTCCAACCGTTTGCTTCCACCTCATAATTCCTCGGTCGTGGGTTCGATCCCCACCGGCCCTACGTCATCACAGCCGCTCCATGCGCATCGTGAGTTTCTCCAAAGCATGGTCCGGTCGTCTTCGATTTTTAGACCAAGCGCTCTATCAAGATCCGTCTGTTTCTGGGCCGAACTCAACAGGGAGAATCGAATTTAAAAAAACCATAAATTCTGCTTTGACGCGCTAGCACTCTAAAAAGTAGAGCGCTAAAATTGCTTCGAGCGGGGAACAAAGGACCCCGTGAATAGGAAAATACTATGTAGAGGAGGTAGAAGTCATGGCTCTAGTGCGTAGCGATCCCTTCCGAGAAGTGGACCGACTCTTCCAACAAATTTGGGGGGCTCAGGGTTCTTCTCGGAGCATGGCCATGCCGATGGACGCTTACCGAAAGGGCGATTCATTTTTGATTCGTCTCGATCTGCCCGGTGTGGAGGCTGACCGCATTGAACTTACTGTCGAGGACGACATCCTCACAATCAAGGCAGAGCGACTCGCACCGTCGAACGCGGATGGAGTTGAACAGACCATTTCAGAGCGGTCCTTCGGCACCTTCATCCGTCAGGTGCTGCTTGGCACCAAGCTCCAGACGGACCAAATCCAAGCGGATTATGAATCGGGAGTGTTGACGATCGTGATTCCGGTAGCCGAACAGGCCAAGCCACGAAGAATTGAAGTTCAATCGCACTCAGATCAGAAAGTTCTAACAACCGTCTGAGGTATTCGGTAGTGACACTGCGATTCCGGAAGAGGATGAAATAACTTCATCCTCGTCCGGGATCGCAGTGCATTGTCGTTACGCGCTGGGTCGCGAGGAATCCCACAATTGATCCCACAATCTAAGCCGACACCAATGGACTATTCCAACATCATCGGACGGCGTTCGCGGTAAAATTCGGATGAATCAAACTTCGCCGGGCAAGTACGACCAAAAGCACCCACCTCATAATCCCTCAGTCGTGGGTTCGATTCCTACCGGCCCTACTGCTTAGGCTCTGCATCAGTCCGTGAGGAGCCGAGTCTCCTTCAATGTTTTACGGGAGTGCTCGCACAAGAATGCAAAAACGAACAGCAGTTGCAGCTTCCTCTCGAAATGATTGCCGCATCAATGCAGCGAGACATGCGAAGAACGGTGCGACTTCGTAGGTTTCGACAGGCTAACGATGTGAACGCACATTGTGCGGAGTGCGATCTAGAAGTCGAGACAGTTGCTCGTGACGGGCGTGTTATAACCCTGGTAGTCGGAGACGGAGAACAGGTATGTGGTTGCTGCCGCTAGTACGAACAAGATTACGATCCCCACGTAAACCAATTTCGATGTTTTGACTCGCGGGCGACTTGGTCTCCCATGCCAAAGCAAGGCACCCGTGGAAGCACAGAAAAGTCCGGACCACGTAACACCAACAGCGGCAATGTAGGACGACGAAAAGAACGTGCACTCGCCATTGGGAACACCGAACTGAACAAGCGATGCGACCAACGCGACGACCCATAGACCTCCGGTCGCCATGAGCAGTCGGTTCGTCCGGCGCCCAGTGGTTGCGGGAGAGCTCCCGTCAGCGCTTTTGTCATCTCCGAAGTCCATCATCAAGGTTTACACAATACGGCCAGGCGATTGCGCCTACGAATTCGAACCTTATCTCGCGTCGTATAGCTCAGGCCTCTTTCCGTGGTAGCACGACGCCACCGTGGCACTCCTCTTACGACTGTTGAGGTTCGTCGCCTTCGTCGTTCGTCACGTCTTTTGACTCCACCAGACGATGAGACGTCGTGAGAAGCCAAGTCAATTGTTCTCGGTTCTGTCCCACAAACGCGACCAGCATGGCCAGACCGATTCAATAACCAACGAACACGGCTCTTGGAGTTTGAGATTATTCCGATGCGTTCAAGCAAGAACAACCCACCACGGTGCGCTCATGATCCTCCGGTCGCCATTTCGACTTCCACCGGCTCGCGGAATCGACCCGCTGGCCCTACTTCCGACGTCGGAAAACTTGAGAACGCAACGGAGTTACGCAGGCACTCGGGTCAGACTCATGGCCCAGTCGACTCGGATCCACCATTTCCCACTGCAACGCACACGTTGTTTGAGGAGCACGAGACGCCGTCCAACTCGTCGGGAACATCTCCTGAAGGATTTGTGGCTTGGGTCACGCTCCAAATCTCACCGTTCCATTGTTCGATCAGCGCAGTCGTAGCCGAACTGCCATTGTTTATGTAACCGACACCGGTGCAACTCGTGATCGACCCGCACGAGACACTTAGCAGTTCGATGTAGCGCGAAGCCGACGTCGTTGGTGACTTCAACGGCACCCACGAGCTTCCAATCCGCCTTTCTATCAAGACGGTATATCTACCGGATCGCGCCTCGCTGTAGCCGACTGCGAAGCACGAACCGTTGTACGCGCCAGAGACGCCATTGAGATAATTCCCGATTACTCCACGCACACCGCGTGAAGTCCGAATCGCCCACGTGGCACCATTCCATTGCTCTACGAGCCCCTCGTACTCGGGACCGTTTCCGACGACCGCGGTGACGTTCGCTGTGCCGACGGCAACGCACGAGGTGATCGACGCACACGAGAGAGAGTTGAGCTCCGTGCCGGGATAGCCCGCCGGACTCGGTACTGGATGCGGCGTCCAGCGAGTGCCATTCCATTTCTCGCTCAGGCCGTAATCGTCAGTACCTTTCGTGTATTGACCGACGGCAAGGCACGAGGTGGCCGATGCACACGAGACACCATTCAAGGTGTCCCGCTCGGTGCCGCGAGGAACGACGACCGATTGGCTCGACCAAGTGGTGCCGTTCCACGTTCGAATGAAAGCTCGAAACGGGCCAAGGTCCTTTCGCCCCGACCCTGCAGCAATACAAAAATTCACCGACGGACACGAGACCGAGGATAGAGAACTGTCGTTCAAGTCAGCCGGCGTACCAATCGACTGAACAGTCCACGATGCCCCATTCCACTGTTCGGCCATCGCAGAGGTGACCTTCGATGCGCCGGTCGCTCCGCCGACCGCTTCACAGAAGGTTGACGTGGGACACGATGTGCCACCGAACACAATCGATGTCGAGCCAGCGGGAGCGGGAGCGCTCTGCGCCGTCCACGACGCCAAATCCAACGGGCTTGCCTCCTTCGACGGTACGTTCCAAGACTCGCCACCGTTGATGCTGGATTGCAACACGCCGGTCTCGGCGCCCGCGCCGTATTCCGGGGGTATCGCCGCCGTTGCCCCAGAAATGCCTGGTATCACGACCAGTGTGATAGCGACGAAGAGCAAGCCAGTAATCAATCGGGGCAACCTATTTTGGGCCAAATTGTCACTGGGTGCGGACCACGACGATTGATTCATGAGTCCTCCCTCGACGTTCATGTAACGATACGTTGTAAGTCGGCCCCGATCTGGTGGGGGGTCCGCGCCGGTGCGAACTCGGTTTACCACCATAACTTGGAACGTGCAAACAGAAACGTGAGAATGCGCTTCCGGTTCGGCCTAAACGCAGGTCACTTCAGGACTGAGACTTCGCGCCGAGCTAACGAGTAAGCGATGCCAAAGGCCGTCGAACGATTGGTCACAATCCGAATAAGTTGACAATCCCTGACGATTACCAAGGCGCTGGCTCGCCGCAGCAGAGGCGTCACGGTCGACCACCGGGAATTATCAGCAGTTCCGGGTGAAATTGCGTCCACAATCGCGCGAATCCGACGCACCAGTTCGACACCCTTGGACACAATCGCTACCTCCGGACGAACATCGTGAAGGCAGCGATTCGAGTCAACGTCGGCGGACCGAACCGACTGGCGGCATCTACCTCCACTTCGGTCGTCAGTTCGATCCCCACCGGTCCCACGGAATGCGCGAGTGCAGGTCACCGCCCATTACATTCGATAGGGAAGTGACTGAGCGTAGGTACGGTATCTGATGACTGAACTGTTGATGGCTGCAACCTACCGCGTGACGTTGGACCGTTATCTGATCACGTACTGCAATTAGCAATGCACCATAGATGGAACAGGCGCTGGGCCATGGCGGCGGCGGACCTCATCGCCATAGTGATTTTCGTAGCTATTGGCCGATCGGCACACGATCATGGGGTTCAACCTTTCGGGGTACTTTCGACATTATGGCCCTTCGCTGCCGGACTGGCCGTGGGTTGGTTGGTCGTCATTTTGCGACGTGAGGTAGGTGTCACTCTTCGTGACGGGATTGTTATTTGCCTAGTAGTCGTGACGGTGGGGATGATACTGCGAGTGGTCGCCGGTCAAGGTACGGCGGTGGCTTTCATCGTTGTGGCTCTGGGCTTCCTAGGTGCGATGATGCTCGGTTGGCGCGTATTTGCGGCGTTAATTTCGCGGCGTCGAAGGTAGCTGTTCCCCCCAATCCGAGCGGCGTTCTGGTTATCAGGATGCTTTAGGCTCGAGTCACATTGGCAGTCTTTGGTCGTTGCAAGGACTCGCATCCATCTCAGAACCCCTCGGCAATCTTGCTTCTGCTCAGTTGTACTCAGAAAAACAGGGCTCTTTCGCATATCTCGTTTGAGCCGAGTATGAAATGACAAACTTAAGAAGTCCGCCCGAAAGTGAAAGCGTTGCATCATGAAAACGACTCTCGTACACCGACTCGGAATGTTGTGCATACTCGTGGCAGCCTCCACGCTCGTGCAGGGTGTGAGTGGAGGTGCGGGCACACCCGCGTCGTGGCCGTACGCCAACGGCGACCTTTTAAATACCCGCGATGTCGCTGGATCCACGATCACCTTGTCCAATGTGTCGCATCTGAAGAAGCTCTGGTCGTTCATCCTGACCGGTAAAGCGACGTCGAGTGTCGGCGGATACGGGACGCTCGCGGCGAACCCGATCGTGCTGAGCGGCGTGGTGTACATGCAAGACCTGCATTCCAACGTGTACGCATTGTCGCTTGCGACCGGTCATCTCGAATGGAAGTACATCGTCAACAAGCCGGAGTTGAGCGGGCCGGGACCTAACGGCGTGGCGATCGCCAACGATATGGTGTACGCCGAGTCGCCGCACGTTGCGTTCGCATTAAACGCCACGAGCGGACATCTCGTATGGGCCGACAAGAATCTCTTGCATAGCGGGCAGGGAACTTTCGGCATTCAGCCCCAGGCCACCAACGGTCAGGTCTTCCTCGCCAGCCAGTACGGATCGGGCAAGGGTGGTGGCATTCTCATAGCACTGAATGCGACGAATGGCCACGAACTCTGGAAGTTCAACACGATGACCGGTCCCGAACCGGGTCCCCAGAAACTCGGCCTTGGCGCGGGAGGAGCGTGGGAGACACCCCTAGTGAACACCAACGGATCGGTGAGCTTCGGCATCGGCAATCCCTACCAGACGATTGGGGAGGCCTATTCGCATCCGGCGAAGC
>CAJDUS010000011.1_pt1 | contig 16890 bp, 19 predicted proteins | sample 7390831 | NCBI WGS metagenome assembly CAJDUS01 (sample SAMEA7055684, study PRJEB34461) | soil metagenome | biome: terrestrial ecosystem; feature: Peninsula; material: soil | place: Antarctica | collected 2016
CTGACGCGCAGCGGCTGTTCGCACGCCTGAGCACTCTCAAGTCGAGTTTTGAACTCGACACCGCCGCCGCCTTGGATGGCTCCGATGAGATGGACGTCATCGGCCGTCTCGGTGAACTGGTGAACAACTCAATGGTGACGACAGATCACGGTAGCGGCACAATCCGCTATCGCCTTAGCGAGACCATGCGTGATTACGCCTCCATGCGGCTCGAAGAGTTCGATGATGTGCGCGTGGTGCGCCAACGTCACAGTGAGTTCTTCGCCGCGATGGCCGCCGACCTTCGCCGAGCAATGTGGGGTGAGCACGCGCTCGCTGCGCTGGATCGCTGCCACCTCGAACAGCCTGATCTGCGTGGGGCCTTCGAGCAATCCCTCGTCAGCGACCCAACGTCGGCCCTCACGATGGCCACCGATCTCTACGCGTTGTGGATCATCCGCGACGCCGTCGCCGATGGACGGCGATGGCTCGACGAGGCGATTGAGGCATCGGGAGGGATCGCCAACGCGTCGCCGTCAGCGTCGCTCATGGTCGCACTGGACGACGCCGGCACGCTCGCATGGATGATCGGCGATACGCCCGCGGCGGTCAAGTACCTTGAAGCAGCAATTGCCCTCGCGGAACGATTGGGCGTTCACCCTCCTCCAAAGGCCCTCGTGCGATTGGGGTCCATCCGAAGTCTCGCAGGCGATTCGACCGAAGGGTTGCGACTGTGTCAACTGGCTCAGTCGATCGCTCTCGGTCTAAGTGACGACGTCGAAAGTCTGATGGTTGTCGAGCGCACGATTGGCGCGGTCCTCTCCCTCTCGGGCGAGGCCGACGAGGGAGCCGCGGTCTGTGAAAAAGCCGTCGACCGGGCGCGCAACACCGATCTCTGGCTTTCGTCAGCCCTGACCAACCTGGCCTACGCAACGGGTGAGATTCGACCTGCGCGAGCTGCGGAGGCCAGCCTCGAGGCGATTGAGCAGTCGAAACGGATTGGGTCGAAGTACTACGAAGGCAGCGCGTGGGCCGGGCTCGGATTGTCGCGGCTCAATCTTGGTGACGTCGCGGGGAGTTGTCACGCGTATGCGGAGGCACTGGTGCTTATGTTGGACAGCGGAGCGCGACAAAACGTTCTGATCTCGCTATTCAAAATGAGCGAAGCCCTGGTGGATTCGGTGACTGAGACCGCTGTGGTGCTCGCGGCAGGAGTGGCGGCGCTCCAACTGGGGCCGGGTTCCGACGGTACATGGCAAGAAGCGCGCTTCCAGCACCTTCGAACGCAAGTAGGCACCCGCCTTGATGAGGGGAATTTCACTCGGGCCTGGCATCGCGGCAGTGAACTAACCATTGACGACATGGTCGTGCTGGCTCGCGAGACGGTCGACGAGGTGTGGCCACAACCCATCACATAGCGACGGGTGGGCGTGTTGGTGTCGGTGAGCAACGTTTCGCTGGTCGGTCTGAACCCAGCGGGGCCAAGAAACCCTCTCGGATCTGTCGTTGAGCGCCGAGAAGATGAAACATTGCAATCGTGTCCCGTAACGGCCGACTTTCACAAATCGCACTGGTGGATCACTGTTTGCCATTCTCTGAAATAATCAGAGAATGGCAAAGCCATTTATTCGAACGTGCGCCCTCGCTCTCTCAATTGGCTTTAGTGCCATCTTGGTTCCGACGTTCAGTTCAGTAGCCGAAGGCGCTGCGGCTTCACGGATGTACTTCTGCGCGGGAGTCTCCTCCTTCGCCAAGCAGGTTGAAGGAACCTTCACGGTCACGGGGCCGACGGGCACTGTCGCGGGACAATTTGGGTCACCGGCCCAAAAGGTCAAGGCGAGCATCGCACAATCGCAACGAGCTTTGGTTTCTGGACGAAGTGCTGTCGCGACGGGTCAGATAATTCTCGCAAACGCAGCGGCAGTGAGGGACGTGAAGCAGAATACATTGACATTTGTCGTGAGGCAGCAGATGAAGTGGGCGAATGCAATGATCGCTGCGACATCGAAGTATCTACCCGCACTACGCCATTACAGTGCGCATTCGTCAGATTCCTCCATTGCCGCCTTCGACATGACTGCGGCCGCCCGTCGCGAAGCGGCGGCGCTCGATGCACCAGTGTTAGCGGAGACACGACGTCCTGCAAAATGGCAGATCCAATACCGTGACTCACAATCCGCGATCTCACAAGCCTGCAAGAACTCGAGTTCGATGTAGTAGTGGCATTGGTGGGAGTGGCATCAATGCACCGGGGGTGTCTCCGACTGGCGAATTGACCAATGAGGAATCGTCAGTCGGAACCTCCTCGATTAAGGGAGTGCGCTACCTCTACGTCCAGCGCCAACTACTTCCTATCGTCGTCAACACAGAACTATCAAGGGCTTGCGTTTTTGCCGTGATCGTCACGATGTAAATGTGAGCCCCGTGCCGAATATAGAGTTGAAGTCCTTGAACCGACATTGCGTGTCCCTTAATTGAGAGGCTGTACGTTGCCTTGAGTGCGCTGCCGAATGGCAGTGTGGCATTGGTAAGTTTCAGATTCTGAAATCCAGCCCCTGTTAGTTCGACGCCGACTTGCGCGTGGGCAACGTTGAGGAACGCCTTTCCCTTTGGATATCCCTTCGAAGAAGTAACAATGACATTGATATTCGAGAAGAAACTTCCTGAGTTGGGTCCGACGGCGAATATCTTCACCCCCACCTTCGTCTCTTGCTTTACTTGTTTGGTAAGTGCGGCCCTCACGCTGGCATTGTTCTTGGCCGCTTCGTTGAGGAAGTACGAGATGTCACTTCCACTCAGTGGTATTGGTGACCAGAGTGCCGGCAGTGTGAACGAAATACCGTCGTGCGGGTCGTTCACCACCTTGCCGGACGCGGCGAATGAAGATCCAGCGGTCGTAAAGGATAACCCCACGATGGATGCAATTACGAAGAACCGACTTCGACCGATGCGCCGCATTTTGCCTCCCGAGCTTGACCCTTGAGACTAGGCCTCGGGACTGTCCCTTGGGCCCCATGGAACATTTCACAGCCCTTAACCATCAATTTGTATTTCGAGGTACCTCGATCCGTTCGGTGTTACGCCGTTACACGCGACCTCGCCTTCTCGCTCGAAACCAGTCCGTGGTCCACTGCGATCAATCTCAAACCACCCACCGGCGGTTGGCTAGCTCTGTCCAACATTGAAATTGCTACCAACTCTGTCCACGAATCGATAGCCGCTTAGTTGGACCGTGGTAGCTTGGTCCCATTGTCCCATCTCCGCTAGGGACTAATCCGATAGGAAGGTCAACCATGGTTGAGCAAACGCCAAAAGTAAGCGTCGAGCGAGTCCAAATTGGTGTGCGCATGCAGAAATCAATGGTCAGCGTCTTAAAGGGTCTGGCCGAATTCAACGGCACAACACTCGGTGAACTTCTTGAGAAAATCGTTCTCCATTCATTCGAACCTGTTCCCGGGGACGAAGGGGAGTCGTGTGCGAGCCCGCACTCGAAACGTGCCCTCAAGGCGATTGAGGAATTGAGCAAGGTTTACGGTATGAACTTCGACGTTCATGCGACTCGGTCGTTCGAAGATGACGACGCTTCGCTCGAGTGATGAATCCCCCAAGCGAATATTGATTCCCGACGGAGTCGGGGGGCTGACGCGCACGTACTTCGACTGTCGGCACTGCTCCAGAATGGTTTAGTCCACCTTGCGCTGAATTTTTGCCAAGTCGAGTGATCCCGGGACTTGGTCGATGATGGATAGAACGGCACGCGAACCCAGAATCGGAGTCGGATGATTTCAACATCTCGGTCACCCTCATTCGTTCATTGTGCGGACCTGGCATTGGGCACACGGTGATTCGTTGTGCCCACATTCTGGAACCCCTTTCGTAACTTCAACGGGAACCTAGCGACGTTGCCCTTGGGCGATATTTCTGGAATGTGTACGTAAGACCGAACTAGGTTGGCGTCATGAAAATGCTCCTCACTTCCGCGGGCATCAAAAATAAGAGCATCAACGACACACTCGTCGAGTTATTGGGCAAACCAATTGACGAGTCGAGCGCGCTGATCATTCCCACCGGCATCTACCCGTTCCCCGGCGGCGCAATCAACGCGCGGCGAGCCATTTGCGGCGAGGCGCGCAGTCCATTCTGCGAACTGGGTTGGCAGTCGTTGGGAGTGCTGGAACTCACCGCGTTGCCAAGCATCCAAGAGGAGAGTTGGATTCCCATGCTCCGAGAGACTGACGCTCTCTACGTTTATGGCGGCGACGTCATGTATCTGAAGTATTGGATGAAGCAGTCCGGAGTGGCAGACCTCCTGCCATCGTTAAATAATTTGGTCTACGTCGGTTGCAGCGCCGGGAGCATCGTTATGACCCCCTACAACTGCGACGCAGAATTCAACATGCAGTTTGTGCCCGTGGGCCACGAGATGGCCATGGAGAGTGAAAGAGCGCTCGGACTGGTCGACTTTGCTTTGTGCGTCCACCTGGATAACGAGGACATGCTGCCGGACAGCGCCTTGTCCAACATAGAAAAATGGGCTGACGGAGTTCCGGTGCCGACTTACGCCCTTGACGATCAGAGCGCCATCAAAGTAGTTGACGGTGTCGTTGACGTCGTCTCGGAGGGGCATTGGGAGTTGCTAAACCAGTAGCGCAGAGAGTTTTCATCAGGTGGGACCGAATCGGGGCGGGTGCACACTCTGATATATCGCTGCTTCTACTCACTGAACGGCGAAACGACGCTCGTGCGATTTCGTTCCTATCCAAAACGAGGCGGGCCGGATGTTGTTCACGTCGGTGGCCGTGGTGCACTATCCGACCGACTCCAACGTTTTGCAAGTTTGAGGTCTACGAATCGGCACCCAGCCCGCGTTACTACAGCCAGTCTGGCGCCCTTCACTCCAACAGCACGGGGTGGAAGAGCATGTTCGGTCGTTCGAGTTGGATCACGTACTCGTAAGGCTCACCACGGCAGTGTTCAAGCGAGGGATATCGTCGACCACCGTGGCCACGACAAGTTCGTGCGAGGTGTCGAAATAGTGATGCGCACGTCGAACGCGCGTGCGCGCAACGCCTTCCAACAAAACATCGTCATCTCGCTCGAAACCGCGTCCGTGAAGACTTGCCTGACTCCCCGATCTCAAGCAAAAGTCTCGAAGTGCGTCGAAAATGAAACGGACATCCAGATCACCTTCCTCCAGGCAATACCCAATCGCACCTAGGGCTTCGAGGGAGTCGTGGAGCCGTTCCTGGCGCTGCCGGTTCACGCCGCCACCGCGGTCCGGTTCTGGTTGTCCACCAGTCATAACTGTGAAAACATGAGAACCAATGCACGTGCTCGAACTGGTCTTCGCCACTGGATGGGGGGCGTTCTGGCTGTACTGGCTCGCGGCAGCCTTTTCCATGAAGAGGGGTCGCGTCACGTGGTCGCGCGAACTGAGAATCAGGGCAGTAATCGCCGTTGTCGTGATCGCCTTAATTCGTGCGGGAGCTTTTCGCGACCACGGTCTCAACACGGATCCGTGGCGCGCGGGTGTCGGCCTCGTTCTCTTTACGCTCGGTTTGGGCTTTGCAATATGGGCGCGCGTGCACATCGGGCGAAATTGGGGTACCCCGATGTCACAGAAGGTTGAACCAGAACTCGTGACCAGCGGCCCGTACGACCTCGCTCGCCATCCGATTTACTCGGGCATCTTGGTCGCAGGATTCGGTACTGCGGCGGCATTGAACTGGTGGTGGACGATCGTCGTGATCTTGGTCGGGATCTACTTCATCTACAGCGCAACCGTCGAGGAGAAATTTCTGACCGAGAAGTTCGCGGACTCATACCCAATGTACAAACGCTCGACCAAGATGCTGGTGCCGTACATCTTGTAGGAGGATTCGTCAACTTTGTAAGGCTGAGGTCGGGCCAGGTCACGCGCAACGCATCTCGTGCAACCCACCGAGAATCTCCGGACTCAGGCGCGGCACCGACATCTTCTGGAGATCAAACATTCTTTTCGTTGCTTGCTGAACGGCTCCACGGTTGCTACGGAACTCTGATCCGGTGTCTGGACCTGACGTCAACAATTGTCGACTGGGGAATTTACGGTGAGTGGGTCGGGTGTATCTTGCACGGATGGCGATTGTAAACCCTTCCAACGGCGCACTGACCTTCGATCCAGTTTGGCTCATTTTGAGAAGAGTTCGGCCAACCTTCCGCCCAGGTAAATTCCTCGCACCTGGGAAACTGGTCATAACGGATGGTCGAGTTGAATTCAGTCCCTCTGGGGCAAAACTTCGGCTCGATGTTTCTCCGCAGATCAATTTAATTTGCGACCACGTTACGAATATTCGTCTTGAACGGTACGGATGGGGACTGGTACCGCGTTATGTTGCCGTCACGTACGAATCGCCTGAGGATGGAAAAGCGGTCGCTCGCTTCAACGATGCTTCATGGCTGGGATGGCGTCCTCTGCTGACCTACTCCAACGCTCGAATTGTGAAAGCCATGCGCAAAAAATTGGATATCGAATAGAAGCCTCGAGGTAGTTCGACGAGCGCTCGCGAACTAAGTGGGTGCGACCTCCGAATCACAGCACCTGAGGGTTCAACCGGTCAATGTAACAACCCCCACTCACGCTTCCAAGGATTTCATGGAGTGCATCAGGTCGGGTTCCGTTGAGGTCGAAGGGGCGACTCGCACATTCTCTGACTGGAGTCTGTGCAACCTCGACTAAGTCTGATCTCCGGCGTTCAGCGGAAACCGCTCTGACAGTGACCACGAGTTTGGCGGCATACCTCCAGACATCAGCCAAACCTCTGTGGCCGTGACCGAAAGTGGCAGCGATGATCGGATTGCGTGTTCCGCTTCCGCCATTCTCTTGAAATCCGCACCGTCACCGATTGTTAAATGGGGTAAAGGGTCCTCGTATTTACCTCCGTATGGCGGGTATTGCGGGAACGCCGCTTGAAGAGCTCGCGACAGTTTTCGGAAGCCGTCATCGGGCCGAGGCGCGAGGTAGACAACCCGTTCGTCAAACCACATGGTGGAGTTGAATGAGAACGAGAATCGATTGAAGGTAGAGGTGACCGCGGAAAGGAGTTCAATCATTGGTCCGTCGATTTCCGCGGGTGGAGCCAAGGGGAAGAGAACTGTCACGTGCGGGGGAATGCCCCTTTTTGCCGCTGGATCGAGTTCGTCGCGCCACGACTCGACGAACGAAGCAACGTCTGGAATTGGTACCAGAAGTGCACTCTTCTGTTCCGATTCAATCACCTGATGAGCGTATCCTCAAAGACACGAAAACTGGAACGCCTTATTGGCAACTGAATGAATGCCGATTCAAAGAGGGATCGGGTCGCGGGGCCGAATAGCACAGTGTGTAACTGGCGAGTGCGTCGTTGGTTACTCACTGGAGAATGACGAAGCACCAGTTGCGGCGATACCAATCCGGGCAGCACTTAATGACCTGATCCGGCCAACGTGGCCGCGAAGATTTGCCACGCGAGGAGCGATTTAGCGACAAAGCTCAATGTGACGTACGCGCGTTCGCCCACCAGGTAGTCCTTGAACTTGCCAATTTGCTTGTACTGCAGATACTGCACCACCGCAAAACAGTTGAAGAATGCAAAGAGAGAGAAATAGATTGCGTAGACGAAGCCCGGAGCGTGAGCTCGAGCACCCGGGGCAAATAGGTAGACGCCAATCGCAATCCAAGGGACAACGCCAGCGACGCATCCCAACCAGAAGGGATCAAGACCGGAGCCGGGCTCTTTGTACTTCTCCTGAATCCAGCCGAAGCCAATCATGGACGCGTTCACGCCGACGAGGGCGATGAGGGCGGCGATATCTTCGATACCCGTGAGTTGGGCAATCGCGAAAATCATCAGCGACGAACTGATCGAGTATTCAATCCAGCGGAATGGATTCTGGTGCTTGGCCAGACGCTCGATATAACTCGACCATTTTGGACCAACGATCACGAAGTGGGCTAACGCCGAGAGTGCGAAGAAAGAGGCGATAAGTAGGACCATGGGAACGTGACCGAGGATGACGAGCTGGTGCTTCACGGTTCCCGGGGGTCCCGCACTGTAGTTGGCCGCAACTGGCAACGAGAAGCCATTGGCGAACGCGATGACCAGAATGGCAGAAGCAAGGTGGAGCAGGCCCGCGAGCAAGTTGTAGCGACGGAGGCGGGCCATTGTTGTTATCCCAGGAGTGGTCATGGGAAAGGTCTATCAAAATGCTGCTGGTGTGCGACCCGTATCCACCGATTGAAGTATTGCAACTCTCTTACGGAAACTTCATGGTCGATCGACGAATGGTGATGTTGAAAATGCGCTCGTACGGAGTTGAAGTTTCGCCAACATGGGGGCTCAAAATTTTTTACGCAGTCGAAGAGGCGAGGGTACAATCGGATGACGCCCGGTCTTGGTCGGCCGAGTTGCATCATATTCGTCAGCAGCGCCTGACCCTGGAGTGAAAAAGCCGTCGCTAGCGGCAGTGCAATGATTACCTTCCGCGGACCTGACAACTTTCAATTGGAACTCTCTCGGCGAGGAACTTGATAGGTGTTCTTCGAGTGTCGAAGGACCGAGTTACACATTCTCCGATAACCGACTCCTTGGCCTTCCTCATAATCGGCGTCACGGGACATGGAGGGTCTCACTCGAACGCCTTGAAGGCCAGTTCCTAGGTTCGCTTCGGCAGTGGTCCTACTCGGTACTGACGTGCTCGAGTCTTTCCAGAGTGACAGCCATGGACTCAAGCATTGAATTGTTCCCGTTGATCCACGCTCCGTCGTCGAGTAACAGGAATTGGACGGTCTCTTCCGCGACGGTGCCACAGTCAAAGACCTCGGTCACAACGGTGGCATCGTCGCCGTCGGGGGCGAGGATGTAGCCCCACCGGTAGCCCGCAGGAATACCGACCTTGGATGGATCATTTCCCTCAGTCCGAGAAGGGTCTCCGGGAGCCGGCTCCCAAAATATGCGCCGATCGGGCTCGAACTCCACCACATAGTTGAGCATGAGGTAGTCGTCGCCGAGCCGATGCATCTTCATGGTAAAGGTGTCGCCTATCGCGGAAATGGGACGATCGAGAACGGCTCCCCGGAGCATATTTGAACCGTCGAAATCCATATGCCGTTGCGGATTCGCCAGGATATTGAAGATTATGGCCGCCGGAGCTCCGATTCTGCGTGACATCTCGATCAACTTGTTTTTGTCTTCCACGATGCCGCTTTCTCCTTTTCTCTGCGACTGTATTCTGCGTCAGAAGTCTGTTTGCACTCCACCGAGCTCACTTCATCGGTTGCATTGATGCGACGTTACAGGACATCGAATTCATTCATTGGTCCGACGTGAAAGCGCACTCGTGCCGTACGGTGGACGCATGTGTCGAAATATCACCATGCTGCGAGGGCTTGAGCCGCCAGCTACGCACGAAGAGGTTCACGCCGCCGCGCTGCAGTACGCACGAAAAGTTGGGGCCGTCACGACGGGACCCCTTTTGTCAACGACGGCGTTCACCGATGCCGTGGAGGAGATTGCTGCAGCCACCGAGAAACTGCTGGGGCTCCTTCCGGCGCGTCGAACTCCACCGCCAATCGCCCCACCGAACCGTCGTCGAACGCAGAAGGAGACGTGATCAGTCGATCACGGGGTGACTACGAAGCGCGCTTGAGGGCCTGACGTTCCTTTAGATTCGCTACGAGTGTCTCGGCAATCATTGACTGCTGTGCACCGTTCAACTGACCGAACGCAATCAGTGACGTCGGTTCAACCATGCTCGTGTTTAGCGCCTTTTTGGTGGTGATTCCGAGTGCCCTTTTGAGAAATCGCATACATCCTCCTTAGAAGAGGTCCGACAAACAATCTTCCAACAACATGTTAACGATGGATTAACAACAATGATGCGCATAAATATTGATTCCGTTGAGTTCGACTCACGAAGCAATCCGCGTTCCGCAATACGTTTGCGCGTCGAATCAATGAATCCATCGAATTCGCAACCATCCGTGCTCGAAGTGCATTGCGGGTTGGTCCTTCCCGCGGTGGGACACGCTACGAGAGTATGAATCGCTCAATTGCGTTCGCGAAGCCGTCCTCATCGTTCGACGTCGTGACTTCGCGCGCCGCCGCCTTCACGTCGCTCACGGCGTTGCCCATGGCAATGCTCATCCCCGAACGTTCGAACATCGAGATGTCATTGAAGGCGTCGCCGATCGTCGCTATCGAGTCCGTTGGAATGGCGAATCGGTCGGCGAAGTAGTCGACTGCACTTCCCTTATTGGCTAACGGGTGCGTGATGTCGAGGTAGTAGGACTGTGATGCCGTGGCGGACACTCGCGACCCAAAGCGCTCGTGCATCGCTATTTGGGCGTTGCCCATGACCCCGACGTCGTCACTGACGCCGACGATCTTGGCGACGTCCAAACTCACGGCGTCGAAGTTCGCCATCTGCAATGGCTGAAAATCCACGACTGACGCTTCGTGTTGCGTGTGGGGGCCGTGGAGGTCCCGAACGTACCATTCGTCACCTCGGTAGACCCATATCGAAAGATGGTGTTCGTCCAAGAGTGCAATGATCTGGCTCGTCACGTCATCGTCAAGTGTTCGCTGCGAAATGATGCCAAGGTCCGGCTCGACGATCATGGCGCTGTTGAGAGCCGCCATAGGCGTCGTCAGCTGCAATGGCTCGACGAACATTGCCATACCACGCGGCGGGCGACTGCTGGTGAGGGCGAAAAGTATGTCGGCCTCGCGCAAACACTCGACCATGCCAATGGCGCGCTTGGAGAGCTCCTTGTTGGCGTTGACGAGCGTCCCGTCGACGTCGGAGAGGACGAGGCGAACGAGCGCTTCGGTCATCGAGGCAGTGACCATCGATCGGGGGCCGTGATCCGGTCAATCGACACCGGTCCCCAGGAGCCCTTCGGGTAGAACTCAATGGGTGGAGGCTCCTCGAGCACGGGTGCGGCGATCTCCCACTGGCGTTCGATGCCGTCGGAGCGGGTAAAGAGCGCCTGATTACCGAGCATTGCTTCGAGGATCAGGCGCTCGTACGCTTCGAGGTGGTTCTTCGACTGAAAGGAATCGGCGTAGCGGAAGGTCATGGTGGCTGGACCGAGGCGCATGTGCGGACCGGGTTGTTTTGCTAGGAAATGAATCTGAATCGAGCCGGGATCGGCGAATTCAGCCACGAGTTCATTGCCGTGGCGTTGGTTGTCGGCCTGATCGATCGGGAACATCCTCATCACCGGTTCGTCAAAGCCAATCGTGACGACCTGGCGACTTTCGGCCATGCACTTGCCGGTACGTAGGTAGAAGGGCACGCCCTTCCAACGGGTGTTCTCAATTTCAGCGCGCAGCGCGACGAAAGTTTCGGTTTGGGAGTCGGGGGCGACGCCCTCTTCGTCGCGGTAACCGTCGTACTGACCACGAATAACGTGTTCGGGACGGATGGGGGTGATGGCCTGAAAGACCTTGTCGATCTCGTCGCGAAGTGGTTTGGCTCCGAAGGAGGCGGGCTGCTCCATGGCGACAAAGGCCAGTACTTGTAACAAGTGGGTGACGACCATATCGCGGAAGGTTCCCGTCTCTTCGAAGAAGCCGCCGCGACCTTCGATGGACAACATTTCCGGTACGTCAATCTGCACGTAGGTCACGTGATTGCGATTCCAGATCGGCTCAAAGAGTCCGTTGGCGAATCGAAGTGCGAGGATGTTGTCGATGGACTCCTTGCCGAGGAAGTGATCGATGCGAAAGACCTGAGATTCGTCGAAGTTGGCGGCGATGACCTTATTGAGTTCTCGGGCCGAGGCGAGATCGACGCCGAAGGGCTTTTCGCAGATAATCTTCGAGTTCTTGTTCAGTCCGACCGCGCCCAGCATCTCCACGATGCCGAGAACCACATTGGGCGGAACGGCCAAGTGGATGAGTCGCTCGACGTTGCCGCCCATCTCGGCTTCGGCTCGTTTAACCGCCTCCACGAGAGTGCCGGTGCCGTCTTCCTCGGCGGTTGCAAACGTGAGCGTCTTTTGAAATTCTTCCCACATGTCGCCTTCGGGCTTGTTCGATCCGAACTCACAGACGGCGTCGTAGGCGCGTTTGCGGAACACTTTGTCTGAGATCGCCGACTTCTCGCGTGAGCATCCAATGATCCGGTACTCGTGGGGCAAGAGACCAGCGACCGCCAAGTGGAAGAGTCCGGGCAGGATTTTTCGTTTGGCGAGGTCGCCGGTAGCTCCGAACAGTACGAAAATGTGATCCGCAGGAACCTCACTCGTCATGTCGTCATGGGTGGACGTCATCTCTTTCCTCCGGGATCTGATCTGGACACCGTTCTACCGGTGGCGACGATAATTTCACTCACCAAAGCTGGAGCGAACAGTCCGTGTGCGGCGACGCCGGGCGTCGCCGCTAGCAGCAGCGCCAGTTCGGCCGGTGCGCTCACCTCGCCGTAGTAATCGGCGATCACGCCGCCATCGGGGCTACGTTCCACGTCGCGCACACGAACGGAACCGAGTTTTCGCAGGGTGGCCTGGAGACCAAAGGCGCTCAATTCGAGCGGTACTGGAGAATGGAGCGCGCGAACGGGCTTCGACGAGTCGGCAATTACCACGAAGCGCCGCGCTGCCGCGGCAACAATTCGTTCGCGGAGTTGCGCACCACCACCGCCCTTCATCAGCCACCCGTCGGGAGCGATTTGATCGGCCCCGTCGATGGCGATGTCGAGTTCGTCGAAGGTGTCGAACGGATGAACGACCAAACCAAGGCTGCGTGCCGCCGTTTCGGTGTGCGTTGAACTGGCGACGTAACGCACCTGGGGAGCACGGTTCGCCAGAGCCGTCAAGAGAAACGCGACCGTAGTGCCGGTGCCCAGTCCCACGCGCATTCCATCTTCGACCAATTCGCACGCGGTGTCGGCCGCCAACTTCTTCTCCTCGTTAGCGCTCACGACAGCGCCGCGGCGTCCGCCATGACGAGCGACGCCTTCGCCTCGACGAGTCCGGCCGGAATTGACGTATTGCCGGCCAACAGCAACGCCAACGCGGGCTTCTTGTCCTCACCGGTTACGAGCCAGAGCAATTGCTCGGCGCGCGCGAGTGCGGGGTAGGTCAGGGTCATTCGCTGCTCACCCTGATAGAGACCGCATACCGCAACGAGTGCGTCGCGCACCTCGAGATCGGGGTCGCCAGGTACGAGCGAGGCAGTGTGACCATCGGGGCCGAGACCGAGGTGTACGAGGTCGAATCGTTCCGGTACCAGCGCCGCGTAATCCCGAGCGGCCCGTTCGAGGTCGTCATCATTCACGGGCATGGCAATGATGTGCGGACGCGCTTCACCCAGACTCTTCACGAGATTCGTTAGATTGCGTGACGTGTCGCCGGCGGGGGCGATTCGCTCGTCGACCTGATACACGGAGACGTTGCCCCAGTCCAAGGACTTCGTGGCCAGACGCTCGAACATGGCCCAGGGCGTTCGCCCACCGCTCACCGCCAACCTAAACTCACCGCGCGTGCGAATGCAGCGCTTCGCGTATTCAACGACGTAGTCGGCGGCGGCGTTGGCCACCGAGTCGGCGTCACCGAACTCACGAAGTTCGTGGCGCACTACGAACTCTTCTCGACGTGGCCGCCGAACTCCGAGCGCATGGCCGAGAGAACCTTGGCCGTGAACTCACCTTGTCCGCGCGATGCAAATCGCTGCCAGAGGGCTGCGGAGATAACCGGAGCCGGCACCGATTCGTCGATCGCGGCATCGACGGTCCAGCGACCCTCGCCCGAGTCTGAGACCCGCCCGCTGAATTCGGCCAGCTCCGGCGAGCGCGCCAACGCGTCAGCGGTGAGGTCAACCAACCACGAGCCAATGACTGATCCGTGGCGCCACACTTCGGCGACTTCGGCCAAGTCGAAGTCGAACTGGTAGAACTCTGGGTCGCGAAGGGGCGTCGTTTCGGCGTCGGCCTCAACGGCCATCGTGCCGACGTTCGCGTGCTTCAAGATGTTGAGGCCCTCGGCGATCGAGGCCATCATGCCGTACTCAATGCCGTTGTGGACCATCTTCACGAAGTGACCGGCCCCATTGGGGCCGCAGTGCAGGTAGCCGTTCTGGGCCGTACCGTCGGTCTTGGTGCGACCTTTTGTTGGGGTCGTGCCGTCGTCGCCCGGGGCGATGGTTTTGAAGATCGGGTCGAGTCGTTGCACGACGTCGTCCTCGCCTCCAATCATGAGGCTGTAGCCGCGCTCGAGTCCCCAGACGCCGCCACTCGTGCCGCAGTCCACGTAGTGCACGCCGTTGGTCGCCAACGTTTTTGCCCGCGCGATGTCGTCGCGGTAGTAGGAGTTGCCGCCGTCAATTACGACGTCGCCGTCACTGAGATACTGCACGAGTTCATCAAGGGTGTCTTGGACAATCGCGGCCGGCAACATCAACCAGACGGCCCTCGGTTCGGCCAGTTTGGTCACGAGGTCCTCTAACGAAGAGGCGCCGTCGACCCGTTCGCCTTCAAGTTTGGAGACGGTGGCCGCGTTCACGTCGTAGACGACGCAGTTGTGACCGTCGCGTACGAGTCGCGACACGAGGTTCGCCCCCATTCGTCCGAGCCCCACCATCCCCAATTGCATTGGCTGGTTAGTTGTCATGGCCGTCCTCTTTCCTCTTCAGCACTCGGTACAGCGAAATGAGTTCGTTGGTCGACGAGTCGTGACTGAGCGTCGGCTCGTCCTCCGATTCCAATTCGGGAATAATCGCGACCGCTAGGACCTTGCCCAGTTCGACGCCCCACTGGTCGAACGAGTCGATACCCCAGATGGTTCCCTGCGTGAAGACCGAGTGCTCGTAGAGCGCAATGAGGAGTCCTAGTACTCGCGGAGTGAGGACCTCGGCCAATAACACGTTGGTCGGTCGATTGCCCTCCATGACGCGGTGGGGTACGACGTGTTCGGGAGTTCCCTCGGCGCGTACCTCGTCGGCGGTCTTTCCGAAGGCCAACGCTTGGGCCTGCGCGAAGACGTTGGAGGAGAGGATGTCGTGGTGTTCGCCCAAGGGATTGAGACTCTTGGCGAAACCAATGAGATCGACGGGAATAATTGTGGTGCCCTGGTGGATCAGTTGGTAGAAACTGTGCTGACCGTTGGTCCCCGGTTCGCCCCAGTAGACGGCGCCGGTGTCGTAGTCGACGTGGTCGCCATCGAGCGTGACGTGCTTACCATTGGACTCCATGGTGAGCTGTTGAAGGTAGGCCGGAAGACGCTTCAGGTATTGGTCGTAGGGCATGACGCCGTTGCTCGGACAGTTGAGGAAGTCGCGATTCCAAACGGCGAGTAGTCCCATGAGGACGGGCAGGTTCTCATTAAATGGCGCGGTGCGGAAGTGTTCATCCATTGCGTGAAAACCGTCGAGCATTTCGCGGTAGTGATCGGAACCGACGGCAATCATCGTCGAGAGCCCAATGGCCGATTCCATTGAGTACCGGCCACCCACCCAGTCCCAGAAGATGAACATGTTGTCCGGGTCAATGCCGAAGGCCGCCACCTTCTCCTTGTTGGTCGAGACCGCAACGAAGTGCTTCGCGACTGCTGTGTCGTCACCGAGTTTGTCGACGAGCCACGTGCGTGCGGAGTGAGCGTTCGTGAGCGTTTCGAGGGTGCCGAATGTTTTGGACGAAATGATGAACAGCGTCTCGTCGGCTTCGAAGTCGCGCACCGCCTCAGTGAAGTCCGTCGCATCGACGTTCGAGACGAAACGAAAGTTGAGGTCGCGGCGCGAATAGTGACGCAGCGCCTCGTACGCCATCACTGGTCCAAGGTCTGAGCCACCAATACCGATGTTGACGATGTTCTTGATTGTTTTGCCCGTGTGGCCCTTCCAGTCGCCCGATCGAATGCGGTCCGAAAATGACGTCATCTGGTCGAGCACGGTGTGCACTTGGGCGACGACGTCGACGCCGTCAACCACCAGCGTTGTCACTTTGGGCATGCGCAGTGCCACGTGGAGCACGGCGCGATCCTCCGAGACGTTGATGTGCTGGCCGGCGAACATGGCGTCACGACGCTGGGCGAGACCGACCTCATTCGCCAGATCAATCAAGAGTCGTATGGTCTCATCGGTGATGCGATTCTTGGAGTAATCGAGGTAGAGACCTTCGGTGTTCGCGCGCAGGCGTCCTCCGCGGTCTGGATCCCCGGCGAAGAGATCGCGCAGTTGGAGGCTGCCAATCTGGGCGACGTGCGATTCGAGCGCACGCCACGAGGGCCGTTGTCGAAGTGGATTCGTCGTCACGAGACGATGGCCGAATCGTGGGAGTAGCACAAGAAGAGACAGTTCATTTCGCCCTCTTTTCGGTGAAACCATTTTGTCACGTTGATCGTTGGTGCCTCTGGTGGCCGGTGTTCTCCTCCACGACGCACCAGCATGTTTTAACCGGCCATCGCGGTGACGGGGTCGGCCACACCGGGGTGGGGTAAGACGTCGGGTACGTCCAGCCGTGCGACACCGATTCGGAAGTCGTTCATTCCGTAGTAGACGTCGAACCGTTCCGGTTGGCCGATGTCGTCACGACGATCGACGCCGGTCGGAAAGACCACGTTCGACGGCGTCCCGCGCAGTCCCGTCGAGGGTTGGGGCACGAGTGCTGGATGGGTAGTGCGGTAGAGCAGCGCCTGAGGATTTTCAGCCGAGAGCACCATGATGCCGGCCGAGTACGTGATCTGGTGGGCGCCACCGGCCTGTTGGACGTCGGCGACGCCGTGGTAGATGAAGAGCCATCCGTGTTTGCACATGATCGGCGGGCAGCCACTGCCGATTTTGAGCGACTCCCACGGCGACACCGGCGCCGCCAAACGGTCGTGCGACGTGAACTCGCGAAGTTCGTAGGACTGGTCGGCCGGCCCCTCGGCACTGTAAGAGATCCAAATACTCTCGC
>CAJDUS010000111.1_pt1 | contig 16595 bp, 27 predicted proteins | sample 7390831 | NCBI WGS metagenome assembly CAJDUS01 (sample SAMEA7055684, study PRJEB34461) | soil metagenome | biome: terrestrial ecosystem; feature: Peninsula; material: soil | place: Antarctica | collected 2016
CGCTCCGTCTACCGCAAGTTCGGCCTCTGCCGCATCTGCTTGCGTCAGATGGTGCACGCCGGCGAGATTCCCGGCGTGACCAAGGCGAGTTGGTAACAGCTATGACAATGACTGACCCCATCGCCGACATGCTCACGCGCATCCGCAACGCCAACTCGGCCATGTTCGACACCGTGAAGATGCCCAGTTCCAAACTCAAGGAAAACCTCGCGAAGGTCCTTGAGCGAGAAGGCTTCATCTCGGGATTCACCGTGACCAAGCTCGAAGGAAAGCCCTACAGCCAGCTCGAGATCACCTTGAAGTATTCTGAAGACCGCAAGAAGACGATCATCGGAATCAAGCGCGTCTCCAAGCCCGGCCTGCGCATCTACAAGAAGTCTGACCAGATGCCTAAAGTTCTCGGTGGCGTCGGCGTGGCCGTTGTCTCGACGAGTCACGGCCTCATGACCGACCGCGAAGCCCGCAAGGCCAAGCTCGGTGGCGAGGTGCTCTGTTATGTCTGGTAGTCGTCGCACTCCACGGAAGGTTCGCTGATGTCACGAATTGGCACAAATCCCATCACTGTTCCCTCGACGGTCACCGTCGACGTGGCTGATGGCGTCGTGACGGTGAAGGGCCCCAACGGCACCATGAGTCGTATCGTTCCTGACGGCATCACGCTCAACCAGGAGGGCGACGTCCTCACGGTGAGCCGCGTCAACGACGAGACGATGTACCGCTCACTGCACGGACTTACCCGCACGCTGGTCGCCAACATGGTGATCGGCGTGACCGACGGTTGGTCGAAGGAACTAGAAATCATCGGCGTTGGGTACCGCGCCGCCAACGGTGGCGCCGGCGTGCTCGACCTCGCTCTCGGCTTTAGCCATCCCGTGAAGTTCACCGCTCCCGAAGGCATCACCTTCGAGGTGCCTCTGCCGACGCGCGTCATCATCAAGGGCGCCGACAAGGAAGTCGTCGGTCAGGTCGCCGCCTCCATCCGCAAGATCCGTAAGCCCGAGCCCTACAAGGGCAAGGGTGTGCGCTACCTCGGTGAACGAGTAGTGCGCAAAGCTGGAAAGGCTGCGAAGTAATGGCACGATCAACTCGCGAACTACGTCAGCGCCGTCACGCGCGCATTCGCCGCAAGCTCTCGGGCACGGCCGAACGGCCGCGCGTTGCGATTTCGCGCACGAACAAGCACATCTCGGCCCAGATCATCGACGACGTGGCGGGACGCACCCTGGTCGCGGCCTCGTCGGTCGAGGCGGGCCTTAAGAAGACGAGCGGTGGCAACATCGACGGCGCCAAGGCCGTGGCGGACTTACTCGCCACGAGAGCTAAGGACGCCAACATCACCAAAGTGGTCTTTGACCGCGGTGGCTTCGACTATCACGGGCGGGTCGCGGCTTTCGCCGACACACTTCGCGCCGCCGGACTGGAGTTCTAATGGCAGACCTAGAGCAGTACGAAGAGCGCACCATCAAGGTGAATCGCGTGTCGAAGGTCGTGAAGGGTGGACGCCGTTTCTCCTTCACCGCTCTCATGGTCATCGGTGACGGTAACGGACGCGTCGGCCTCGGTTACGGCAAGGCCAAAGAAGCCGGTCTCGCCGTGCAAAAGGGCATCGAAGAGGCGCGCAAGAACATGTTCGACGTGCCGTTGGCTGGCACCACGATCGTCTACCCGGTACTTGGCGCCTCGGGCGCTGGCCGTGTTCTCATGAAGCCGGCCGCTCCCGGAACTGGCGTGATCGCTGGTGGTGCCGCGCGCGCCATCCTCGAGATGGCTGGCGTGAAGGACATCATTGCGAAGTCGCTGGGATCGTCGAACGGTATCAACGTTGCTCACGCCACGATTGAGGGGTTAAAGCAGTTGCGTCGCCCCGAAGAGATTGCGTCGTCCCGCGACAAGCCGGCCGATCACGTCATCCCGAGCGGCACATTGCGCGCCTACCGCGAGCGTCAACGCGAGGGTGACCTGTTCAAGGTAACGGAGAACTAATCATGCAGCTCAAGGTCACACAAATTCGCTCTGGCATCGCCACGAAGCCCAAGCACCGCGGAACTCTTCGCGCGCTCGGGTTGCGCGGCATTGGCCAGTCCAACGTGCTGCCCGATCGTCCCGAGATTCACGGGATGATTGCTCGGGTACCGCACCTCGTCAAAGTGGAAGAGGTCAACGAATGAAGTTGCACGATCTCAAATCTCCTGAAGGCTCGATCAAGCGCAAGAAGATCGTCGGACGTGGCATCGGGGGCCGAGGCGGCAAGACGGCCGGTCGAGGCACCAAGGGACAAAAGGCCCGTCGCCAGATTCCGGCCGGCTTCGAGGGTGGCCAGTTGCCACTCCTGCAGCGCATTCCGAAGCTGAAGGGTTTCACCAACCCGTTCCGCGTGGAGTACACGCCCGTCAACCTCGACGCCCTCGCGGCCTTGGGGCTGAGCGACATCACCCTCGAGGTGTTAGTCGACCGGGGACTCGCTCGTAAGAAGGACTTCGTGAAGGTTCTCGGACGTGGTGAGTTGAAAGCCGCGTTGAATGTTTCGGCACACCGGTTCTCGGCGTCGGCGAAGGCCGCGATCGAGGCCGCGGGAGGAACCGTGACCGAAGTGGCGCTGCCCTTCGCCGTTCGTCCGCCCGCGTCGGGCAACCAACACCAGAACCGGTAAGGTCCGTTCGTGCTGCGCCGCCTTGGCAACATCTTTCGGGTACCGGACCTTCGTAACAAGGTCCTGTTCACGATTGGCGTCATCTGCCTCTACCAGGCCGGAGCCAACATTCCGATCCCCGGTGTGAGCTGGAGCCAGGTCCAACTGCTTCAGTCCAAGGCCGGCCAAAGTGGCGTGCTCGGATTCTTGAACCTCTTTTCTGGTGGCGCCTTGACCCGGCTCGCCGTCTTCGGCCTCGGGGTCATGCCCTACATCACGAGCTCGATCGTCATCCAACTTCTGACGACCGTCATCCCCAAGCTCACGCAGTGGCGTGACCAGGGCGCCGTGGGCCAAAAGAAGATCACGCAGACGACGCGGTACCTCACGATTGGCTTGGCCCTTTTGCAGTCGACCGGTCTGATCTACGCGTTCCACGGCCACGACCAGGCGCTGCTCGGCTTCAACATCGACCTGATTCCCAAGTTCACCCTCCTGCTCGGTCTCTTCATGGTCGCCATCATGACCGCCGGAACGGCCTTCGTCATGTGGCTCGCCGAACTCATCACCCAGCGCGGCGTGGGCCAGGGCATGAGCCTCTTGATCTTCGCGAACGTCGTTGCCGGTCTGCCGTCGGGTGGTCACGCCGTCTTGTCCGAGGGCGGTCCGCTCAAGTTCTTCGTCCTCTTCGCCATCTCGATCGGCCTGCTCGTACTCATTGTCTTCATGGACAACGGACAACGCCGCATTCCGGTCACGTTCGCCCGACGGGTCGTCGGACGCAAGGAGATGGGTGGGAACTCAACGTATATTCCGCTCAAGGTGAACCAGTCGGGCGTTATCCCGATCATCTTCGCCTCGTCGGTTCTCTACATCCCAATCCTCATGAGCAACATCATTGTCTGGGCTTCGTTCCAGAGCTTCGTCCAGCGATCCCTCCAGCCCACGAGCTTCGTCTACATTCTCTCCGACTTCGTGCTGATTGTCGCCTTCACATTCTTCTACGTCTATATTGCCTTCGAGCCGCACCAGCAGGCTGAGATGTTGCGTCAGCAGGGGGGCTTCGTGCCGGGCATTCGACCGGGTATGCCGACCGAGAAGTACTTCGCCAAGATGCTCAGTCGTATCACCGTGGTCGGCGCTTTCTTCCTCGCCTCGGTCGCCGTCGTACCGAGCATCCTCATGTCGTTCTGGAACATCAACCGTTTTCCGTACTACGGCACGACGCTGCTTATTGCCGTGGGCGTGGCGCTCGAGACGATGCGCCAGATCGACAGTCAGCTCATGATGCGTAACTACGAAGGCTTCCTGAAGCGTTAGTTATGACGCCACGTCTAAACCTGATCGTCCTGGGCAAACAGGGCGCTGGTAAGGGAACCCAGTGCACGGTGCTCGCACTCAAGTACAACATTCCCCACGTCTCGACCGGTGACACCCTTCGAAACGCGGTGAAGGCCGGCAGTGAATTGGGCCGGCAGGTCGCGTCGATCCTCGAAGCCGGCGAACTGGTGAAGGACGAACTCGTCAACGCCCTCGTGCGCGAGCGCTTTACCCAAGCGGACGCGCAACGCGGTGTTCTGCTCGACGGTTTCCCGCGCACGCTCAATCAGGCTGAAGCCCTCGAAGCCATGCTCGGCGACGACGGCATCAAACTCTGCATCAACCTTGACGTCGCCAAGGAACTCGTCATTCGGCGACTTTCGTCGCGCCGCGTCTGTCAAGAGTGCGCCACGACGTACAACGACAGCGATATTGAAGCGATCTCGGGTACCTGCTCGAACTGTGGTGGCGACGTCATCCAACGAACGGACGACTACCCCGACGCGATTCGTACCCGTCTCGAAACTTACGAACGCGACACCGAGCCGCTCCTCGCTTTCTACGGCGAACGTGATTTACTCGTAACGGTGAATGGTGATCAGAGTCCCAGCGACGTCACCGCCGCCATCGTGAAGGTGGTTCACGAACGGGGTCTCGCGTGAGGCGCTCGGCCGACGAATTGAACAAGATGCGCAAGGCTGGCAAGGTTGTCGCCGAGATGCACGAAAAGACGCGAGCCGCTATTCGACCGGGCGTGACGACGATGCAACTGAACGACATTGCGGCCGACGTGATCGCCAAGCGCGGCGCGCGGTCGAATTTTCTCAACTACCACGGCTTCCCGGCCGTCATCTGTACGAGCCCCAACAATATGATCGTTCACGGGATTCCCGGTGGCTACACGCTCGAAGAAGGCGACATCATCTCGGTCGACGCCGGCGCCATCATCGAGGGCTATCACGGTGACGCCGCCTACACCGCGGGCGTTGGCGAGATCAGCGACCAGGCGAAGAGACTCCTTGAGGTGACGGAGCGCTCCATGTGGGCCGGCATTGATCAACTCGTGAAGGGCAATCGGTTAAACGAAGTTGGACGCGCGGTTCAGAACGTCGCCGAGGCGGCCGGTTTCTCTGTCGTGCGCGAGTACGTGGGTCACGCCATTGGCACGGCGATGCACGAGAGCCCCCAAGTTCCTAACTACTGGCCCGGCACGCCCGGTCCCACGTTGAAGGAGGGCATGGTCTTCGCGATTGAGCCGATGGTAAACGTCGGCGGTTACGAGACCTACGTCCTCGACGACGGGTGGAGTGTTATGACCGACGACGGCGAACTCTCGGCGCACTTCGAGCACACCATTGCCGTGACCGAGAACGGACCGGAAGTCTTTACCGCTTAATCGGGCGGGTGGAGTCGATCGTTCTGACGTTGGGCGAAGAGCGCGGCTTCAGTTCGGCGTTGAAAGCCGAGCTTGGCGAGCAAGTTGGACACGTAATTCTTGACGGTCTTTTCGGCGAGGTACATGACGTCGGCGATCTCTCGATTGCTCAATCCCTCACTCAGTAAGGTCGGTGCTGAGCAGCATCTCACCGTTGGCCACGCGTCGTATGGAGGAGACCAGGTCACTGCCGCGCACGTTCTTCAACACGTAGCCGCGAGCCCCGGCGAGGACCGATGCGTTGAGTGCTTCGTTGTCGGCAAATGAAGTGAGCATGAGACACCCGAGCTCGGGGCGCTTCTCACGAAGTTGACGACAGAGATCGACGCCACTGCCGTCAGGCAATCGAACGTCGAGAACGGCAACGTCGACCGTACTGATGTCGAGTTCGACGCCCTCCTCAACGGTGCCGGCCTGGGCAACAACTTCGAAATCGTCCTCGGCTTCTAGTAGTTCACGAAGTCCGCGTCGCACGATTTCGTGATCATCGACGAGTAGTAGGCGAATCATTTCAGTCCATCCGATTGGCGGTCCAACGAACCATAGTGCCGCGACCAATCTGGCTCTCGATGGTGCAGTCGCCTCCCAGTTCGCGGGCCCGTGAACTGAGATTGCGAAGTCCGCGGCCCGCACCAATTCGCGGCGAGAAGCCAACACCGTTATCGCGCACGATGACTTCAATGAGGTTCTGCGTGGTGTCGACCTGGATTTGGACAATGGACGCCTGCGAGTGCCGCACGATGTTGGAGAGAATCTCGCGCAGCGCCTGCACGGCGTGATGGGCGCAACGCGGTCCCACTTGCGCGTCAATCCCGGAGGCGACCTTTAGTTCGGCTTCGATACCGAGACGTGATTCGACTTCGTGCGAGAGGGCGCCGACGCGGTCCTGGAGTGATTCGCCGGTTGGTTGGTCCTGATCGATCTCGAAAATTGTGGTGCGGATTTCGTGGATGGTGGCGTCGAGTTCGTCCAGGACGATGTTGATGCGCTCGCGTACGTCATCGACGACGACGCCGGTGAGAGAAATCTGGAGCGCGAGTCCGACGCCGAAGAGGCGCTGAATGACCGTGTCGTGCAGGTCACGCGCGATTCGTTCTCGTTCCTCGGCGAGCGTTAGCTCGCGCACATTGGAGCGCAACATCTCCTGGTCGATGACCAGGCCGGCAGCCCGGCCGAAAGCCTGGGTCAATTGCTCCGCCTCTTCGGAGAAGGGCAGACCATCGAGCGGTTCGGTGAGGTAGAGATTTCCGTAGATGTGGCCGTCGGCGGTCATCACCGGTACGCCGAGGAATCGTTCCATCGGCGGGTGGTTGGCCGGAAAGCCCGAGGAGTTCATGTGCGAGCTCAGGTCGTCAATGCGCAGTGGGGCGCCCCGGCGGATAATCTCACCCAGCAGTCCGTGACCGATCGGCGCTTCCCCGATGGCGCTGCGATCGTCGGCGTCGATTCCGTAGGTGATGAACCGCGACAAGGTCTTACCATCGCCGGCGATGACCCCGAGGGCGCCATATTTCGCCCCGACGAGTCGAGAGGCCGTTTCAATGATCCGAGAAAGCAGTCCGTCTAAGTCCGCGTCAGTCTCAATGAGAAGAATCGCATCAATCAGGGCGTGGAGACGCTCAGGATCGTTGATCTTATGAAACGCCATTACTCAAATCCTCCCACAGCGCACTCAACGTGGGAAAGAAATCAATGACCCCGTTGTCCAATAACCACGGATAACGGGAGCGCCAGCAAGGTGGCTCCTCGTTCGAGGGTTGCTTGAATTCGGGGAATCTGGAGTTCATCGGGCGCTGCGCTCGAAGCGATGCCCGACACCATGACCGACCACGTGCTTCCGGAGTCGTCAATGCCGTCGATCTGCACCGAGATGACGTCACCGCGTCGGGCGGCCAGAATCACCGCACTCTCGCGACTGGAGAGGACCAGATGATCCTCTCCGATCAGGGCAATTCGGGCCGGCAGGGCGGCGGGAAGACAGCGGACCGAGAGCACGACGCGTGCCAAGTCCGCCTTGTCTAATAACTCCAGACAGTCGTTACGAGACAGGGGTTCGCTCGAGAGAGACTGACCCGTTGCTGTCATGACTCCAGCATGGAGCCAAACGGCCAATGACCACTAGGGTCGCCAGTCACTTTCCTACCAGTAGTATGGATTTGCGCATCGGGCTGATTGGGGCGATCTTGGTCGGGCTTTTGCGTTTTGCCAGAAGTTTGGTAGAATTGTCAGCCGACCTCTTGGCACGCCTTGAGGTCCATCCGTGAGGGAGTTTTTGCTCCTCCACGTCCCGCCGTGCCGTTACAAGGAGAAAGAACCTGAGCAAGCCAAAGGAAGACGCGTTTACCGTTGAGGGGACCGTCGTCGAGCCTCTACCAAACGCCATGTTTCGCGTCGAGTTGGAGAACGGGTATACCGTCCTCGCTCACAGTTCGGGGAAAATGCGCATGCACCGCATCCGTATTCTCCCCGGTGACAAGGTCCAGGTGGAGATTACTCCCTACGACATGACCCGCGGACGCATCACCTACCGCTACAAATAGCTCAAGTTCTAGAAGATCGAGAAAGCAGAGACATGAAGGTTCGCGCGAGCGTCAAGCCCATGTGTGAGAAGTGCAAGGTCATTCGCAGGGCCGGTGTCGTCCGGGTTATCTGCGAACAGCCTCGCCACAAGCAGCGTCAGGGCTAGGAGAAGAGATATGGCCCGCGACATTCCGCGCGAGAAGCGCACGGTGATCGCACTCACCTACATCTTCGGCGTTGGGCCAACCATCGCCCAACAGATCTGCGCCGCGACCGACGTGGACGAGTCCATCCGCGTGAAAGACCTCAGCGAAGCTGACGTCAACAAACTGCGCGCCTACATCGATCAAAACGTCACCGTCGAGGGTGACCTGCGACGCGACGTCGCCCAAGACATCAAGCGCAAGATGGAGATCAACTCACTCCAGGGAATCCGTCACCGCAAGGGTCTGCCCGTTCGCGGACAGCGAACCCGCACCAACGCTCGTACCCGTAAGGGTCCGAAGCGCACCGTCGCCGGCAAGAAGAAGGTAACGAAGTAATGGCTAAGCCGAACACGGTTCGCAAGGGTCGCAAGAAAGAACGAAAGAACGTCGCCTTTGGCGTGGCCCACATCAAGAGTTCGTTCAACAACACGATCGTCTCGATCACGGACCCCGAAGGAAACGTCTTGTCGTGGGCGTCGTCGGGCCAGGTTGGTTTCAAGGGTTCACGCAAGTCCACGCCCTACGCCGCACAGCTCGCCGCCGAAAAGTGCGCGCGCGCCGCGATGGAACACGGCGTGAAGAAGGTTGACGTGCTCGTGCGCGGACCCGGCTCTGGTCGTGAGACCGCAATTCGTTCGATTGCCGCCGCCGGCATCGAAGTCGTCGCCATTAAAGACGTGACGCCGCTGCCCCACAATGGATGCCGCCCCAAAAAGCGTCGTCGAGGCTAAGGAAGATCATGGCTCGTTACACAGGACCCGTTTGCCGACTCTGTCGACGCGAACGCACCAAGCTCTACTTAAAGGGCGAGCGTTGTTTCACCTTGAAGTGCCCCGTCTCGGAGAACTCGGACCGCCAGACGCGTGCGTTCCCCCCGGGCATGCACGGTCGTGACCGTCAACGTCAGGGCTCGGAGTACTTGACGCAGCTCCGTGAGAAGCAGAAGGCCCGTCGAATCTACGGCCTCTTGGAGAAGCAGTTCCGCAACCTCTACGAAGAGGCCAGCCACCGTCCCGGCATGACCGGTACGAACCTGTTGCAGTTCTTGGAGTTGCGCCTCGACAACATTGCCTACCGCGCCGGTTGGGGTGCGTCACGCGCCCAGGCCCGCCAGTTCGTTCGTCACGGTCACGTGACCATCGACGGCAAGCGCGTCAACATCCCGTCGTACCGCGTTCGCCCCGGCGAAGTGATTGCGCTAAAGAACCCCACCCGCGAGAACTTCAACGTGAAGCGCAACCTCGACGTCCTCGACCGCACCGTACCCGGTTGGCTCGAGACGGGCGACGGAGGCTTCAGTGTCACCGTGCGCATCGTTCCCCAGCGTGAGCAGATCGACGAGTCGATCAAGGAGCAGCTCATCGTTGAGCTGTACTCCAAGTAAATCCACCTCTTAAAGACCTCAAGGAGTCCCCATGTTGATTATCCAGCGCCCAATCATCGAAGCCCTCGGCGACGAGGTAAATAACCGTCAGTCGTTCGGCATCGGACCACTCGACCCCGGCTTCGGCCACACGCTCGGCAACTCGCTTCGCCGCACGTTGCTCTCGTCAATTCCCGGTGCCGCAGCGACGCGCGTCAAGTTCGACGCCGTGTTGCACGAGTTCGGAGTCATTGAAGGCGTGAAGGAAGACGTCCAGGACATCTGCCTCAATTTAAAGGACCTGCTCCTACAGGTTCACAGCGACGAGCCGGTCGTGCTTCGTCTCGACAAGCGCGGCGAGGGACCGGTGACGGCATCGGACCTCTCAACGACCGCCGACGTGGAGATCTTGAACGGTGACTTGCACCTCGCGTACCTCACGAGCGCCAAGTCGGTCCTAACCTTCGAACTCACCGTCGAGCGTGGCAAGGGCTACGTCGGTGCCGAAGGCAACAAGGGATCCTCGACGATTGGTGTCATTCCGCTCGACGCAATCTTCACCCCCGTTCGTCGCGTGAGCTTTGAGATTGAGCCCGTTCGCGTCGAGCAGAGCAAGGACTTCGACCGCCTCGTCATTGAGATCGAGACCGACGGATCGATTACGCCCCGCGAAGCACTGGCCTCGGCCGGTAAGACGCTCGGTTCACTCGTGGAACTGATCGGCAACTTCGACGAAGAGGCTCCGGCCCTGGAGTTGGGCGATGTCGGCACGGCGCAGGCCGCCGCAAGCGAACTCGACATCCGCATCGAAGAGCTCGGTCTCACGGAGCGCTCGCGCAACTGCCTCAAGCGTGCTGGCATCAATACGATCGCCCAGCTCGTCAACGCCACCGAGCGTGACCTCACTTCAATCACCAACTTTGGCGCCACGTCGCTGAAGGACGTCAACGACCGTCTCGAAGAGCGCGGCCTTTCGTTGCGAGTAGAGGACTAAACATGCGCGGCACTCCCACCAAGGGCAAGCGATTCGGTGGCGACAGCGCTCACCAGAAGGCGATGATGGGCAACCTCGTCGCCTCAATGATTGCGGCCGAATCAATCGTGACGACCGAGGCGAAGGCCAAGGCCCTACGTCCCATCGTGGAGAAGGTCGTCACCGCGGCGAAGAACTCACCCGAGGGATCGGTGCACGCGCAACGTCGCGTGATTGCCTTCATCCGTGACAAGGACATGACGCACAAGCTCTTCGCCGAGATCGCTCCTCGTTACACCGAGCGCCCCGGTGGCTACACGCGCATCTTGAAGCTCGGGCCGCGCCAAGGTGACAACGCGCCGATGGCTCGCATTGAGTTCGTCTGATCAACCAGTAGCCGCCACCCAACGGTGGCGTCTCGACATTGCCTATGACGGCAGCGCTTTTTCGGGCTTCGCCTACCAGCCACAATTCACGACGGTCGTCGGCGTTCTTCGTGAGACCCTCGCGAGCACGCTGCGAATGGACGAGCCTCTAATTGTTGGCGCCGGTCGCACCGACGCCGGGGTGCACGCCTTCGCCCAAGTCGTTCACGTCGATCTGCCGGTGGTGCTCTTTTCCAAGACGCGCGGTCCGGACCCCCAGCGCCTCATGCTTTCACTCAACAAGCAGCTTCGAGGACGCATTCAGGTACTGAGCGCGCAAATAGTTGATGAAGAGTTCAGCGCGAGGTTCTCAGCGCAGTGGCGTGCGTATCGCTACCTCGTGCTCGATGCCACGCCACCGGGGCTCGAACTGACCAACGCCTGGGCGTGGACGGTGCAGGGTCCACTCAACATTGAAGTCATGAACCGCGTGAGTAATGAGATCCTTGGTACGCACGATTTTCGCGCTTTTTGTCGACGGCCGACGAACGCCCCCACTGATGAGCCACTCCTGCGTCGGGTCCTGGAGGCACGGTGGGAACGAATTGAGGACTCGTGGGCGTTGACGCCGGCAGGCTCGCCAGCGCTCAAGTTCACGATTCGCGCGCAGTCTTTTTGCCACAACATGGTTCGTTGCCTCACGTCGCTGATGGTTGAGATTGGCCAAGAACGCTGGCCCGAAAGCACGATGAACGACCGACTCGAGTCGTTGGTGCGCGATCATTTGCCAGCGCCGGCACCGGCCGAGGGATTGACGTTGATTGGTGTTGGCTACGAGGAGTTCAATGGCGGGCCGTCGGGTCGAAGGTCGTAGGCGAACTTTTGCGCTCCGCTCTTCGTCGTTAGGCTCGTACGAGTGAGCAACCAAACTACAAATTCAGGCTTCGAACTCGACGACTTAGAGGCATCAATTCGGCCCCAAGATGACCTCTACCGCCACGTCAACAACCGCTGGTTCGAGCGTACGGAGATTCCTTCGGACAAGGCGCGCTACGGCACCTTTGACGTGTTGGGTGACGGGGCCGAATTGGCGATTCGCGAGATTTTGGATGAGAGCCGAACGGCAGATGCGGGAACCGAAGCACGAAAAGTTGGCGATCTCTACACCAGTTTCCTCGACGAGTCGCGCGCCGAGGAACTTGGAGCCGAGCCCCTGGCCGAGCGATTGAACAACGTGGAGCGGATCAGCACGGTGACGGAGTTCGCCGAACTGGTCGGGGCGTTGCAACGCCAAGGGCTGGGCGGTTTCTACGTCGTGTTCGTGGACAACGATCCCGGTGATCCCACCCGTTACGTGGTCCTCTTCGAACAAGGGGGACTGTCGCTGCCGGACGAGAGTTACTACCGCGAGGAGCACTTCGCCAACGTGCGTGAGGCGTTGGTGGGACACATCGCGCGCACGTTCGAATTGGCCGGCGTCGATGACCCAACTGTTCGGGCGCAACGCGTGTACGACCTGGAAGTGAAACTTGCCAGTCACCACTGGAACAACGTCGAGTCGCGTGACAGCGAGAGGACCTACAACCTCACCACGTGGGAGAACACCGCGACGTTATTCGGCGAGGGCGTGCTGGATTCGTGGCGCCGGGGCACGCAGTCACCCGATCACTCGTTCGACGAGATCGTGCTTCGTCAACCCAGTTTCGGCACCGGGCTCGGCGAGTTGCTCGTCGATGAGAATCTCGAGTCGTGGAAGGACTGGTTGACGTGGCAGGTCATTGCGGGCGACGCGCCGTTTCTCTCTTCGGCGTTCGTCAACGAGCACTTTGATTTCTATGGCCGGACCCTCACCGGCGCCGAGGAGTTACGTCCGCGTTGGAAGCGAGCCGTCGCATTAGCCGAAGGAGCGATGGGTGAGGCCATTGGCAAGATGTACGTTGAGCGCCACTACCCACCAGAGGTGAAGGACCGCATGGACGTCCTCGTCGCCAACCTGGTCGAGGCGTACCGCGCGAGCATCACCGACCTCGAGTGGATGAGCGAGGAGACCCGTCAACGAGCACTCACGAAGTTAGACGCCTTCACGCCAAAGATTGGGTACCCCGCCACGTGGCGCGACTACTCGACGTTGCCCGTCGACGTGAACGATTTGTTGGTCAACGTGCGAGCGGCCGCCGAGTTCGAGTTCAAGCGCACGTTGGCCAAAATTGGCCAACCGGTTGACCGCGACGAGTGGTTCATGACGCCCCAGACGGTGAACGCGTACTACAACCCCGGTTTCAACGAAGTGGTCTTTCCCGCGTCAATCATCCAACCACCGTTCTTTGACGCGACCCGCGACGAAGCGGCCAACTACGGCGGCATTGGCTCGGTCATTGGTCACGAGATTGGTCACGGTTTTGACGACCAGGGTTCGAAGTTTGACGGTACGGGCAAATTGAATGATTGGTGGGAAGCGTCGGACCGCGAGGCCTTCGACGAGCGCGCCGCTGCTCTCATTGCGCAGTACGACCAACTCACGCCTCGACAGACGCCGGACCTGCACGTGAGTGGTGCGCTCACGGTGGGGGAGAACATCGGCGACCTCGGAGGGTTGGCGATTGCGTGGAAGGCGTACCTACTTTCACTGAACGGCGCGGAAGCGCCAGTCGTAGGGGGACTCACTGCGGGACAGCGTTTCTTCTTCGCCTGGGCCTATAACTGGCGCGACAAGTTGAAAAAGGAAGAGGTTGAACGATTGCTCGCAATCGATCCCCACTCGCCCGACGAATTCCGAGCTAATCAAATCGTGCGCAATCTCGACGCCTTCTACGACACCTTCGACGTCCGCGAGGGCGACGCTATGTGGATCGATTCAATACTCGTCTGGGACCCAGTCGCGCTCGGTGCGAAACCCAGACCTCGACGCGGTGCAATGACCGCATCAATGAGTCCGTAGTCGACGGCCTCGTTGGGCGACATGAAGTAGTCGCGGTCGATGTCGTGCATCACTTCGTCGATCGACCGGCCACTATGGTGCGCGATGATTTCGGCCATGCGCATCGTGAGCGACAACACCTCACGCAGCTGTATCTCCATATCACTCGGCGCACCGCGGGTTCCGGCGTTTCCCTGGTGAATCATGATTCGTGCGCTCGGTAACGCGAGGCGCTTTCCCGGGGCACCACCGCAGAGCACCATGGCCGCCGCCGACATTCCCATACCCACGCAGATAGTCGACACGTCCGGTCGCACGTTCTGGATGACGTCGTAGATCGCCATACCGCCGTAGGCCAGGCCGCCCGGCGAGTTGATGTAGAGACTGATGTCGCGATCGGGATCGACGGCCTCGAGGTAGAGCATCTGAGAGATGATGAGATTCGCAATCTGATCATCAACCTCTTGACCGAGAAAGATGATTCGTTGGCGCAACAACATTGAATAAATGTCGAATGCGCTCTCGCCCTTAGCCGACTCTTCCAACACCATCGGCACGAGCGAGAAGGCTGAAGGGTTTCGTGGAAGTACGTCGCGCACTCTATCTGCAATCATGTAATTGCACTATAGCGGCGCGCACCTACTTGTGCAATAGTCTGGTTGCGTGACAGACATTGTGCAGAAGGAAGTGGAACTCACGTGTTCACCGGGCGAAGCCTGGGAACAGATCACCGACCCCGCATGGCTCGGTGGCGAAGGCGACATGCCGACGTCCACCGGCGACGAGGGGTGGGTGAGCGACGGTGAGGTGACGCGGCACTTGATTGCCGAAGAAGTGGTCGAAGAGCAGCGCTACGTCTATCGCTGGGCCACGTTTGCCGACGCGCCGACGCGCGTTGAAATCGAACTAACCCCGACGTCGGAAGGTACGCACATATCCATATCGGAGTCACCGCTGGTCGCAAGAGCTCAGGCGAGTCTCGTGCTTCGATGAGGGACAACATCTCTGACGTCTTTGCTGCGCTCTCGGACCCCACGCGCCGCGACCTCTTCGAGGAATTACTAGAGCATCCCCTAGGATGCACGGCCACCGAACTCGTCGAAGAGGCCAGCGTGTCGCGACAAGCAATCGTCAAACACCTTCAGGTCCTCGCGCGATCGGATTTAGCGACGTCCGAGCGCGACGGACGCGAAGTGCGCTACTTCGCCACGACTGACGCCGCCCAAAGCGCGTCGATGTGGCTGAGCGAACGCTCCACGGCCTGGGACCGGCGAATCGCGGCCCTTAAAAAGGAAGTTCGTCGATCGCGTAACGCGGGTGAAGGCTCAAAGCTGCGACCTTGAAGGGAGTGCTCGCCTGTTCGGGATCGATTTACGCCGCTAAATGGTGGCTCCCGGACCGCCACGGCAAGGAAAGTGGGGGTGCGATTTGCCCTGATGGCCGAAATTTCCTAGACTTAAGAGTCCTCCGGCCGAGGTTTTGGCCGTCAACAAACGTCTATGGGAAGTTCTGTGCGCACATTTTCGCCAAAAGTAAGTGAGATGCAAGCACCGCGTCTACTTCGCCCCCCACGTTGACTGTGGTGACAACGTCATCATCGTCAACGCGGACAAGGTCGTGCTGACCGCCAACAAGGCGGCCCAGAAGTTTGCCTACCACCACTCGGGTTACCCCGGCGGACTAAAGGCCACGTCGTGGCAGACGCTCCTCGATGAGGACCCCGTCAAGTTGGTCTACGACGCTGTGAAGGGCATGGTGCCAAAGAACCGTCTCGGCCGTGCTCAAATGGGAAAGCTCTTCGTCTACACCGGACCCGAGCACCCGCACGCCGCACAAATGCCTACGAAGTTCGACACCTCGGCCATTCGCCGCGGTTAAGGAGATTGCAGTGACCTCACCTCTTACCCAGACAACCGGCCGACGAAAGGAAGCGGTTGCGCGCGTACGTCTTCGTCCCGGTACCGGCACCATCACGATCAATAAGCGTTCGTTCGACAACTACTTCACCTCGGCGACGCACCGTCAGATGGTGATGGAGCCGCTCCGACTCATCGACGCACAACAGACCTACGACATCGACGCCACCATTGAGGGCGGCGGCGTGGCCGGTCAGGCCGGCGCACTGCGTCTCGGCATCTCACGTTCGCTCCTCGAGATTGACGAGAACGTTCGTCCCGCTCTGAAGAAGGCCGGCCTACTCACGCGTGACTCGCGAAAGAAGGAGACCAAGAAGTACGGTCTCAAGAAAGCGCGTAAGGCCCCTCAGTACTCGAAGCGATAATGTCGACCCCCGTGCAATTTGGCACGGACGGCATCAGAGGGCGAGCCTTCGTCGATATAACAACCGATCTGGCCTACCGGCTCGGTCGTGGCGTAGCGAGTGTCTTCACCGCCGACGTCTTCGTTGGTTACGACACTCGCGAGAGTTCACCGCAGTTGGCCTCGGCGGTCCTGGCCGGACTGCGCGACGGAGGTGCGGTCGGCGTCAACCTCGGATACTTCACAACCCCGGGCGTTGCGGTCATCGCCCAACAACGCGGCGGTCTCGGCGTCGTCGTGTCGGCGTCGCACAATCCCTATTACGACAACGGACTGAAGGTCCTTGGACTGGGTGGCGGCAAACTTGATTACGCCACGGAACTCGCCGTCGCCGAAGCACTCAACGCCGCCGACCCAGCGCCGAGCGACGTCGTTGACGAGTTCGAGATCGACGAGTCGGCGGAACACGACTACGCCCAACACTTGCGTTCCTTGGTGCCGGCCGACTTCTCCTCGCTGCACATCGTTCTCGACTGCGCGAACGGAGCATCCAGCCACGTGGCCCACGAACTCTTCGAGTCCACTGGTGCGCGCATCACGACCATTCA
>CAJDUS010000070.1_pt1 | contig 16518 bp, 19 predicted proteins | sample 7390831 | NCBI WGS metagenome assembly CAJDUS01 (sample SAMEA7055684, study PRJEB34461) | soil metagenome | biome: terrestrial ecosystem; feature: Peninsula; material: soil | place: Antarctica | collected 2016
AGCGCCGCCGAAACCGTTGCGGCGACGCCGAAATCACCGCACATTATCGTGTCAGTTACCAGGTAAATCGATAGGTCCAGCGGCGGTCGGTGCGTGGTCAATTGATTCTGACTCTTTTGGCCAACGCATCGGGCTCGATCAAGGCGAGTTCGTCGAGCAGGGCGGTGGCAAAACTGCCCGGTCCTCGAGCCTGCGTCGCTGCTGCGTCGGCCGCCACCGTCAACATCGCCGTCGCCGTGGCCGCCGCGACGACGGCGTCTGGCTCTACGGCAGCGAACGCGGCCATCAGTGCGCCGAGCGCGCAGCCAACACCGGTGACGCGCGTCAGCCAGAGATGGCCGTTCTTGATGCGGACAATTCGACGACCATCGGTGATGTGGTCCGTGGCACCACTCACCGCGACGACCGTTTTGTGTTGGGTGGCCAATAGAACCGCCTCGCTAAGAAGTTGCCGAGCGAGTTCGGTGCGCCAACGCAATGCACCCACGGCTACCGGATCGAGCACCCACGGAGTTTTCTTCAAATGTGCGGTGGTCGCGGTCCGGTACATTGCGATGGCGGTGTCGTCGTAGGGCGTGCCGAGGTTGACCAGCACGCTCCCCGCAAGGGCTACGAACTCGTCGGCCTCGTGTGGGTTGTCGATCATGGCGGGGATCGCGCCAGCGGCCAGGAGGACGTTGGCGGTCCATTCCGCCGCAACGATGTTGGTCAAGCACTGGACCAAGGGCGGCCGTGTGCGTAGCGCGGCCAGGGCATTGGCGAGGTCTTGGGGAATAACGCTCGAAGTCACACTCACAGTGCTGACGTCCCTTCGCTAGTACGAGCTAGATCAGGTTCGACGGGTGTGTTCTCAGCCTCTGCCGGGTCATTGCGCAGTCGCACCCCGCGTCACGTCCGACACTAGCCCAATACTGACGTAGGGCTCTGACCGGTGGCTCCGGCGTCGGCTGCGACAGGACTCTCCTTCGTGCAGATGTAATGAGTTGGTTCCTGCACCAACAGTGACGTCCTAACTAGGCGCCGACTTTCGACTCAATCCGCTTGCCAATGTTGGCGTCAACGTTCTTCCAGTAGATCAGGGCCAGCTCAAGAACGTCGCGGCGCACGCCGGTGAGGGCTCCCGATACGGTGTCGACGAAACGATCGCGGGCGGCGTCATCGAACACGTCGCGGACGAGCGTTCCAGCCTGGGCCCAGTCGTCGTCTTCGGCGTGCAGCAGGTAGGCCTGACGGACCATCGCGCCGTCGGCCTCCCAACCTTCTGCCACGACGCCCTCGAAATCCGAGTAACCACGGCCAAAGCTATTAGGTGCGTAGACGGGCTGCGCTCCGCTGTGGTCGTACACCATGTTGCCGTCGAAGGTGTAGTCATTCCTCTTGACGAGTGGTTGGTTCACCGGAAGTTGATGGAAGTTCGTACCGATCCGGGCACGATGGGCGTCGCCGTATGCGAACACACGACCGAGCAGCATCTTGTCGGGTGAGAATCCAATGCCGGGCACCACGTTGCTAGGTGCGAACCCCGCCTGTTCCATCTGCGCGAAGAAGTTCTGCGGATTTTCGTTCAGCGTCATCGTGCCAACTGGAATGAGGGGATAGTCGCTGTGGGGCCAGACCTTGGTGAGGTCGAAGGGGTTGAACCGGTAATCAGTGGCATCCTCGTAGGGCATCACTTGAATTGACAGCGTCCACTGCGGGAACTCGCCCCGAGCGATCGAGGTGTGTAGGTCGCGACGGTGATAGTCGGCATCCTTTCCGGCGAGTTCTTCGGCTTCGGCGTTCGAGAGGAACGCCATTCCCTGGTTGGTGTGAAAGTGGTACTTGACCCAGTAACGCTCACCATCGGCGTTGGTCCACATGTAAGTGTGCGAGCCGTAGCCGTTCATGTGGCGCCACGAACGTGGGAGTCCACGATCACCCATCAAATAGGTGACCTGGTGGGCCGACTCGGGAGTGTGCGTCCAGAAGTCCCACTGCATCGTGGCGTCGCGTAGCCCCGAGTCGGGGAGTCGTTTCTGCGAACGGATGAAGTGGGGGAACTTCATCGGGTCACGTAGGAAGAACACCGGCGTGTTATTACCGACCAGGTCGTAGTTGCCTTCCGTGGTGTAGAAACGCAGCGCGAAGCCTCTGACGTCGCGCCACGTGTCGGGCGAGCCCAACTCACCCGCGACCGTCGAGAATCGCGCCAGCATCCTTGATGTTGCCTGAGGTTGAAAGACGGCGGCCTTGGTGTAGCGCGAGACGTCGTGCGTCACTTCGAAAATACCGAATGCTCCCGCTCCCTTGGCGTGAGGGCGTCGCTCGGGGATATTCTCTCGGTTGAAATGGGCCAAGGTTTCTACGAGGTGCACATCGTGCAGCAGGAGCGGTCCATTCGGGGACAGACTCAGACTGTTTCGATCACTCTCTGCTGGTGCGCCGTTCACCATTGTGGAACTCGACACTGAAGTGCCGTCGTGCACGAGGTCCTTATCACTCTCCGTCATGTTCGTCTCCTGTTCGCTTGCAAAACAGACTAGGGGTCAATGCAGTCAGCCGCGTTCCGGCGACTACGTCTCCTTCTATACCTACACCCGCAAAGGGTTGCTTGACAAGCCCAAACACGGCCCATCGAAGCATGTCCGACGACCACGAGGTGCCAAGCACAATTCCGCAAGCCGCAAAGGATGGAGCGTACTAATTTCAGCTCTCAATTACTCTGGATTAGCGTTCGACGCGCGAACCCAATGCATCCAGACGGAGTCGAGCTAATCCGCACACGTAGGTGCTTACCGTAGAGTTTTCGGAGCGTGAACTTCAAAGGAGTTCAACGAAGTGCTGGACGCAGCATGATCTTCGTATTAGGTAAATCTAGTGAAGAACTTTCCTCGAGCGTCATGCCGACCGTCTCGTGCCCGTAACGCGCGACCACGATGACCGCGGCAAGGGCCACTGCGCCCACCAGCACGAATACTGCGCCCACCCCGTAATTGTCGAGCAGGATCGGGATGAAGGAGGGTCCGACGACACCCGAGATGAGGCGTCCAATTCCCTCAGTGGTGGAAGTACCCCACGCGCGGTATTCGGTCGGATAACTCTCGGCGGTATAGGTCTTGACGGCCGGGTCGACGCCAATACCGAAGAACGACATGAGACAGCCGAGGAGCAGTACTGGGAGCGCCCCGCGAACAAACCCGAAGGCGAATGCCGCAAACGAGGCCGCGAGAGTGAAGGCAATGATGACGGGTCGTCGGCCCCAACGTTCGACGACCCACGCTTCGAAGAACTTGCCCGGGATTGACGCGCCAACGATGATGGCGGTGAAGGCGAAGGCCGAGGTCAGGGTGAAACCCATCTGGTTGACGACCGTAGGCATGAATGTCTGGATGGCGTAGAAGACGAAGAAGGTGCCCCCGAACGTGGCCCAGAGAGTTAGAGAGCGCTTTCGCATTGGTGGTCTGAGAATTGCACCGAGCCCGCGTTGTGCGACGGGCTTGGTGGCGTCCTTGGGAATGAAGGCAGGTAGTGCTACGCCGAGGGACGCCGACGTCTTGGTCTCAATCATCGTGAGAACCGCCTCGGCCTCAGTGAAGCGGCCCTTGGATTCGAGCCAACGAGGTGACTCGGGCAGGTAGCGCCACGCCAGGGCGGCGAAGAGGATTGGGACGCCGCCGAGAAGGAACATCGTGCGCCAACCAGATGAGTCCACGCTCGGGATGAAGACAATTGCCAACAGTGGCGACAAGAAGTAGCCAATCGAGAGACACGAGTCGGCCCAACCCGTGAAACGACCGCGACGAGTGGGGGGGCAGAGTTCGGAAGCGAAGATGTAGGGGAGTGGAAAGACAGCCCCCATGGCCATGCCGTCAAGCATTCGCAACGAAATGAACCAGCCAATACCTGATGACAGTCCTACGGAGAACGTGAAGATCGCGTAGGCCGCGGTGCCAATAATGAGAACGTTTCGCCGTCCGTAGCGATCGGCCAGTCGTCCGGCCGGGACGATGCCGATAACGATGCCGATGTTCGCGCTGATTGACGCAAACATCTTCAGTGCCGTTCCCAACGCGTACTGGTGCGTCAGTGAGGGAAGGACCGACCCGGTGAGGCCGATGTCGTAGGCCTCGACGAACCAGCTGAGAAAAAGTAACCCGAGGATTCCGCGGAGCCAGTTACTCGGAGGTAGGCGGTCGAGTCTTGCGCCGGCGTGGGGACTGGCCACGTTCGTTGGTTCGTTGCGGGTGAATGTCACGTGCGACTCATTCGTTCAAACGAGGCCGGACGACTCGTGGCAATCAGACGACTACGCATAAACATTCCTTCACCCGGTCACGAGGTCGGCTGCGACGAACAACGTCTGGTCCGGACTGTTCGCTCTAGCGGAGGTCATCGCGTACGCGACGAGTCCATTCAAGAAAACGATCGCTACCAAACTGGCGACGCCATTTGAATTAATCCTAAGGACACTTACTTTGGCGGCCCTAGGGACTTCAGTCCTTTGTGACTGCGTCACCTCCGTATTTTCTGCACCATTCGACGGAGATTGGAACATTGGAGCGACTGTTACTCGTCGGTGACCCTGTCGTCGAGCGAGGGCGGGACCGTCGTTCCTCCTCGATGGTGGTACCACGCTGGGATGGTCCGACGATTCGTTTGTCGCGGACCCGGGTGCAATCTAAGAAACCCTCGTGTCGTAGGTCTTGTAGAGCGCGGAGAGCAGTGCGTCACGGCGCCGGGTTCGCACTCCCACTGACCTAGCGAGAACGAACGAGCACTAGTGGTGTACCGGAGTACGTTGAGTTCATGTTCTCGATCTCCATTCAGAGATAGGTCCCGCGACATCGCAGTTAGGATTTCCTACAGGCGCAAGAGGGCAAGAAGTTCAAACGATTGGTCGTCCCTCATGCGTGAGGCATCGGCCAGGGCGCACACAGAGGAGAAGAAATGGTGACGGAATGCATTGACGACGCCACCTTTGCTGACGAGTGGCGGGAGTGGCATGAATGCATTGGCTAAAGTCAACGCTCGAGCGATTTGACGATGTACCTGGTGCATGGTCAAGTGACGACAGTGGGGTCCACGTCACCCTTAATGAGAACGAGGAGCTCGCTCTCAACGACAGTGTTCTTCTCGGGGATCACAATTTTGATCGATAGAGTGACGGCTCACGAATCACCGCTCGTTTCGCTGAAAATATGGTCGAGATAACCTCCAGGAACGGTCTCCCCTTACGACGTCCGCGCCACCCGGATAGCGAGATCCGCGCCAATTACGTGGGCACCTCCGCGTATCCGGCGTTGCGCGAGTGGCGAGTAAAGGCTCGCTTCGTCGCTGTTCAAATGCCTCAATCGGTGCGCGTCGATGTGATGACCGAGGGGCTGCACCACGACTACGTTTCGCCCGGTCGAGCCGAGTTTGAACTCCACGGAGTGCCGTACGCGTTAACACTCTTCGGCGGCCTCGACGATGAGCTGTTCGTCCTCTTCAGTGACGAGACGGCCAATATTACGACGTACGGTGCCTGTCGTACGCTCGACATTGTTCCGCCCGACGATGAGGGGACTGTCATCCTTGACTTCAACCGAGCGACGAATTTACCGTGCGCGTACACCGTCTTCACGACCTGTCCCTTACCTCCGTCGGAGAATCGACTGGCCGTCGCCATTGAGGCATTGCCTACGTGCCCTATTTCCCGCTCGGTGGTTTCACGCCTCTTCAGGCGAATGAACTGAAGAACGTAGCGACACGACTCGACACCACGCTGATGGCGGTGGCGTTGGCGTGGCTCCTTCAGCGATCGCCCAATATCTTGTTGATTCCTGGCACGTCACAGCGTGCGCACCTCAGTGCGAATGTCGCCACTGCAGCGTTGGTGCTCAGTTTCGAAGATCTCAACGAGATTGACAACATCGCGGCATGAGCACTCCTACGATCGTGGGCACAACCGTTTGTACGCCAGCCCTCAGTGCTTGCCACCCTTAAGGGTTTCCCCTGACGAACCAGAAAATGCTAAACCTCCCATGAAATGCGGTGTTATCTTTCACTAGGTTCCTAGTGGAATAGAGACACAATGATCGAGTTTTATCTGGATACCAAAGTCGGCATCGCCCCTTATCTCCAGTTGGTTCAACAAGTTCGTCGGGCACTGAAACTTGGGCTCCTCCAAGAAGGGGACCAACTCCCGACCGCGAAAGACGTCGTTGCGCGCATTGCGATCAATCCGAACACCGTTTTTAAGGCCTACCGCGAACTCGAGCATCAAGGACTCGTCGAGGGTCGCACGGGCGTCGGTACCTTCGTGGTGGCGACTGGCAACCCCGAATCGTCGACGCAACACGGTCCTCTCCGCGGTGACCTCCAAGAGTGGTTGGCTCGTGCACGAACAGTCGGCCTGGACGATGAAAGCATTGAAGCCCTCTTCCTCGAGTCCTTCCACGCGAATCAGAGGCAACGATAGTGACAACCGTTCTTGAGGCGACTGAACTCGGAAAGAGTTATCGCGGTCGTTGGGCGCTACGCGACTGCTCACTCACAATCCCGTCGGGCCACGTGGTCGGAATCGTTGGTCCTAATGGGGCGGGCCGAGCCAACTCGCCAAGGTCGGATTCTTGGCCCAGGAGAATCCGGTCTATCCCGGACTGAGCATCGCCGACCACCTTCGTCTCGGTGGTCACCTCAATCCCTCGTGGGACGGAGAGTTCGCCGCAACTCGAATACGCGCCCTCGATCTCGATGAGCGCCAACGCGCCGGGAAACTTTCTGGAGGTCAACGAGCCCAGTTGGGACTGACGATGGCGCTCGCGAAACGACCGGATCTCCTTTTGCTCGATGAGCCGGTCGCCGCTCTCGACCCGCTCGGACGTCGAGAGTTCCTCCAGCAGTTGATGGACACGGTCGCCGGGCGAGACGTGAGCGTCGTGCTCGGACGTCGAACGAGTCTGTGATTATCTGATCGTGCTCGCGTCGTCGAAGGTCCAGATAGCGGGCGACGTCGACGACCTGTTGTCGATGCATCATCGACTCGTCGGACCGCGCCAAAATGCTGAGGCGTCACTCACCAATCAACACGTCATTGAGGCCAGTCATACTGATAAGCAGAGCACCCTCATTGTGCGAAGCGACGGTCCCGTTATCGATTCGGCTTGGACGATTGAAACAATCGGTCTCGAAGACCTGGTGCTCGCCTACATGACGAAGGCCAAGGGCGGCGAGGGGGACAGCGACCAGGGGAGCGAGTCGTGACTTGGCTTGCGTGGCGGCAGTTTCGAACGCAGGCCCTCATCGCGCTCGGCGTTGTTGCACTGCTCGCCGTGTTCTTGGCGCTGACTGGTCCCCACCTCGTGCACGTGTTCGATGCGACCGTGCAACACTGCGCGAAGCACGACGACTGCCCGTCGGTGATGTCCAATTTTCGACGACTCGGTCATTGGGGCAACGCGCTCAATATCATTGTCATCCTGGCGCCCGCACTCATCGGCGTCTTTTGGGGCGCACCGCTAGCCGCGCGCGAACTCGAAGGCGGGACCTTCCGTTTGGCGTGGACCCAGAGCGTCACTAGGTTGCGCTGGACCACCACCAAGCTCGCGGTCGTCGGTTTGGCGAGTGTTGTGACGGCCGGACTCATCAGCCTCATGGTGACGTGGTGGCAGAGTCCCCTCGATACCTTGGGCGGCTCTCCCTATTCGACGTTCGACAGTCGCGATGTGGTGCCGCTCGCCTACGCGGCCTTCGCCTTCGCACTCGGCGTCGCACTCGGCTGCGTCATTCGGCGGACGATTCCGGCCATGGCCTCAACACTCGCTGTCTTCATTGGTGTTCGGGTGTCGATTCTTCAGTACGTGCGGCCCCACTATCTCTCGCCGGTCCACATCGTCACGAATTTCGTGGCTCCGGGACCGACCCACGGTCCCTTCAGTGTGGGTTCGGGCACTGGCGGGTGGACGATCTCTAGCGTGTTAAAAAACGCAGCGGGCAAGGTGATCGGCCAAAACGGGGGTGTCGGTCCAAACGGAAATATTGATTTTCGCGGCGTGGGCAGTGGCGTGGTGAGGTTTATGGGAGTCGGCACGTGTCCCAACAAGTTTCCCTCTCAGTTGCGTGCCAGTGGGGGGACATCGTCACAGCAACTTCCGCACGGTGTGCAGCGAGCGGTCGAGAAGTGTGTCAACAGCTTTCACCTGAAGAACGTGTTGTCGTACCAACCAGCGAACCGATATTGGACGTTCCAATGGATCGAGTTCTCGCTCTATATGACGTTGGCGTTGGCGCTCATTGGATTCAGCGTCTGGTGGATTCGAAAGCGACGTACCTGACGAAAGAAAACCTCTAGAGATCGGCGAGCCAAGGATGTCCCGGGTGTAACTGAGCCAGGTGCGTTCGGAGCCACTCGACCTGCTGCGCGTTGAGTAGTGGGAGAACATTGAAGAAGTCGGCGCAGTCCTTGTCGCGGGTGTGTTTCGCCTTAAAGAGCAGCGCGACTTCGGGCGTCATGTAGGGGATGCCGGTTGGTGTGGAGCGAATGAGGTCGTCGTAGGGGAGCCGGATAGAGGTGTCGCGCCGACAGAGCCACGTGTCAGCGTCGTGCGGGTCGCGAAACACGTCGAGGCGAAATTCTCCCGTTGACGGATCGCTGAACCAGGTCTGAAAGTGCTCGTCGAATGCCGGACTCGTCAACGGCCAGCGCATGCCTCGTTCACCCTCCTTGGAACCGACCACGCAGCAGTCGTAGTCGTGAAGCACGTCGCGAAGCTCGGCGAAGCCGCTCACCGGAACGCCAATCTCGACGTCCTCGTGGAGACGTGTTTCCGCACCGAGAGAGAGATCAATCGCCCATCCCGCGACGACGTACCAGCGCGTCGAGACGTCGGCGAGGAGTGCAGCTACTTCGTCCGGCGTCCAGGGATTCCAGAGGGCGTCGTCACCGAGCAACTCGCCATCGAGGGATGAGGTGTCGTCGGTCACCGAATCATTCTGTCGTCGTCTTCAACGACGCGCCCGAGGGCGCACCCATCATGGTATGTCGAGAGTTTGTTGGGCACGTGCCGCCGAAGCACCGGATTTGGAATGGACGTTGGTCTAAATGACCGAGACGAGGGTGCCGATCGGGGTGTAGGGCCAGACTTTAGCGGCGTTGGCGAAGGGCATCTCCACACAGCCGAGGCTCTGGGGGTAGCCGTACTGCGAGCGCAGAAAGCCGTGAAGGGCGTCGCCGCCATGGAAGTACGAGACCCAGGGAATGCCGGGGTCGCTGTAGGTTTTGCCGTCGGGCAGCGTACCTGACATTGTCGTCACGGTGTAGCGCACGTAGACGGGGTAGGTGCCGGACTCCGTTGGTGCGGCGCTGATGCCGGTATTCACGTACGAGGTGTAGGTGTGGTGGCCATTGACGTAGAGTTTCAATTTCTCGGGTTGCGCTTGACTGACGACGACGTAGTCGTAGCGCGTCGGGTCATATTTATTCTTCTGCACCGCGGCCACGAGCGCCAGCCACGTCGTCGTGTTGATACCACCGTTCCAGGCCAGACCGTGGACCGCCTGGAAGTTCATGAGCGCACCCTGCAAAACGACATTGTTCGTGCCGACCTTCCAGAGCGAACGGACCGGCCCGGTGAGCCCCTTGAAACGCCAGACGAACGAGCCCCGCTGCAGTGACGTGCGACTCGGTTTCTTCACGGGCTTGGGTTTTGGTTTTGGTTTCGGTTTCGTGGTGGTGGTTGTCGCAACTGTGGTGGTGGTCGACGATGGCGCGGTTGTCGAGGTGCTCGGCACCGTGGTAGTCGTGGAAGTGGTCGTTGTTGGTGGCATGGTCGTCGTCGTTACTACCGGCTTCGCGTACGGAACGAACGAGACCGGAAGGTAGCGAAGGTCCGCAAGGAACTGATCTTCCAGTCGAATGGAGAACGCAACGTGCGCTTGACGCGCGGGACCAGAATTCAACGCTGAAGTATTCGACGGCGTTTTCGAGGTCTGTGCGGCGTGAGCGACTTGGGCGAAAGGTGCGATGACCAGGGAACCCACGAGAATTGATGTCGCAATCGCAGAGTTAGGAAGTGGTCGCTTGGTGAACAGCACTTCGCGAGTTTAGACGCATGATTCCCTCACCCTGCATCAGGAAAGGGTCTCCGACCCCTTAATTCACCGAATCTTCATGACACCAGGAGTTCGGCGCAGATTTGAATCGGTTGGATTTCTACGACGTGTGGCGGCGACGTCGACGCATGTTGGTGAGGACGCTCGGCTTCCATCCGGCGTCGATGCTGCTGAGGTTGGTGCCCGGCGGGACGATCTCGTCGATTCGGTCGAGTACTGCGGTCTCCAGTCGAATCGACGGCGCCGTCAGCTGCGAGTCGAGGTGCTTCATGGTTCGAGGTCCGATGATCGCCGAAGTAATGGCCGGGTGCTCGAGGACGAACGCGAGCGCCATCTCGATCAGCGTGATCCCGGCCTCGTCGGCCAGAGCAGTGAGCTGCGTTACGGCATCGAGCTTTCGTTGATTGCCGGGAATAGTGAGGTCATAGCGTTCGGGAAGCATGGCTGATCGTCGACTGGTATTCTTTTTGCCCTCGCCGAACTTTCCGGCGAGCCAGCCTCCGGCGAGTGGACTCCAGGGCAGCACGCCCATGCCGTAGGTCTGGGCCGTCGGGAGGACGTCGCGCTCGATGCCTCGAACGAGGATTGAATACGGCGGCTGCTCGGTGCGGAAGTGCTCGAAGCCGCGCCTCGCTGCAGCCCACTGGGCTGCGACGATCTGTTCGGCCGGGAAGGTGGAACTGCCAAAATAGCGGATCTTTCCTTGGTGGACGAGGTCGGTCAGCGCGCTGAGCGTCTCCTCGATATCCGTTGTCTCGTCGGGACGGTGAATCTGGTACAGGTCGATGTAGTCGACGCTCAGACGCTTGAGGCTGTGCTCCACTTCCGCAATAATCCAACGTCGCGAGTTACCAGCCGAGAGCGGGTCATCGCCCATTTGGCCGTGGACCTTGGTTGCGAGGACGACTCTCGAGCGGTCAATTGTGGAAAGGGCCTTGCCAACGATGGTCTCGGATTCGCCCTGAGAGTAGACGTCGGCGGTATCAATGAAGTTGATGCCGCTGTCCAACGCCTTGTGAATGATCTTGATTGAGTCGTCGTGATCGGTATTGCCCCACGCGCCGAACATCATCGCGCCGAGACAGAGCGGGCTTACTTTTAGACCGGTACGACCGAGGTTATTGAGTTCCATAGTTCTCACCATATGGGGTTGATCGCGACGGTGCACTGGCCGCCTCGTCCAATGTTGAATTCCTATACTCCCAAGCTTCCCTTGGCTGCCTTCTCAAAGAGGCGGTAGGGGAGCACTCGCTTTCCCATAATCCCAACTCGTTCGTCGAATTTTCCGACCGATATCCGTCGAGGTGGATTCTTGCTCCTCAGGACCTTCTCGACAGCCTTGGCCACGAGGAGGGGATTGGCGCCGTTCATCTCGTCGCGCTCCATCATTGAGACGGCCTTCTCGCGGGCGGCCCTGTAGGGGTCGTCGCCTACGACCTCAATCTTGCGGCGATTAGCCGTGAAGCCTGTCTTGAAGTTGCCTGGTTCGATGAGCGTGACGTGGATGTTGAACGGTTCCACTTCGTACGCTAGGGACTCCGCGTAGCCCTCGAGGGCGAATTTACTGGCGCTGTAGAACGCCTGGTAGGGGATGCCCAGCAATCCGCCAATTGAACTCATAAGTAGGAGTCGTCCACCGCCCTGGTTTCTAAAGAGCGGTAGAGACGCATTGACAATTCTTATTGCACCCCAGAAATTCGTCTCCAACTGTGCCTTCGCGTCGGAAATCGAAGTTTGCTCTGCGGCGCCCGCAATTCCAAATCCCGCGTTGGCGAGTACGGCGTCCACCCGGCCGTGCTCTTGGACGATCTGGGCAATTCCGTTGGACACCGAGGCGTCGTCATCGACGTCCATCTCAATCGGTAACCACCCAGCGCTGGACGTTCCACGGCGGCTGGCGCCGATGACCGTCCAGCCCGACTGATGTAACGAGTCGGCGCACACGCGTCCGATACCTGACGAAGCTCCGGTGACGAGGATTACTTGTTTGCCCATGGCGAACACTCTTGTCGATTCGGGGTGGGCCGTCAATCGTTGGGTTCCTACTTGTCGCTCCGACGTTCGAGTGGCTAGTCGACTGTACTCATCGCGCCCGATCTTCACGTCGTGCATGTCACAGGAAAATGCAAAGATGGATGCGTGACAAAGAAATTCCAACGGGTCCCCGAACTCATCTTGGGATTTGACACCGAGACGACGGGACTCAGTGTCTCGAGCGAACGAGCAATCTCCTACGGCTTTTGCGCCTACCGCTTTGGTCACCTCGTCTGGTCGGAACAGTTCTTCGTGATACCTGATCGACCAATCTCTCCGGGCGCAAAACGAGTACACGGTTTGTCACTCGAGGACTTGGAGGCGAAGAGAGCATCCGAACCAGTGTTGACGGTGGAAGCGGGTCTAACTCGAGCAGTCACAATCCTTCGTGACTATCACGAACTCGGTGCGTACATCGTTGGGTCGAACGTCGTGCATTTCGATTTGGAAATGCTGCGACGAAGTTCGATGTCAGTTCTTGGGAAGGAACTCAATGACGACTACTTCGACATCTCGCTTCTACGGATCATCGACGTCATAGATCACGACTTAGCAATTGAACCGAGCAGGGAGAGTCGCCCGAAGAGAGGGCAGGAGTCACTTTGTCGCCACTACGGTGTGCAACAAGGCGGACACGACGCGCTGAGCGATGCGCGAGCCGCTGTTGAGATTTTCATGGAGCAAGTTATACACAACAACGCTGGCCAGGCTTCCCTCGACCTTTCGATGGAGCCCGAGAGCTTCGTCGATTCAATGTGAGCGCAATAGATTCGCTTCGCGTTCAGATTCTTCAATGTCTTCAAATGGTAGGGTGGTGACACTTAGGGGCCGTTGGCGCAGTCTGGTAGCGCACTTGCATGACACGCAAGGGGTCACAGGTTCAAGTCCTGTACGGCCCACCAAATTTTTCGTTGTAATCACTGAACTTTCCCGATGGCTGACGAGGCCATTCTTGCCAGAAATTGGCCTACTGCAGCAACCACTGCAGCAACCGTTTGTATAGAACTGATAATTGAATCTCCGCGAGATCTGAAGTCCGTCAGTTTTGAGTACTGACGAACTTCAATGAACTTCAGTGAACGGTCTTGAAACGAATATTGGTGATTCAGATGCGTCTTGGCGCTTGGGTGCTTCGCACCCATCGCCAACGAATGAGAGCTCGAAAAGGGCCATTGAAATCAATCTGTGCGTAGGCCGCCTATACATCACTCAAGGCCGAATTGTTGCGCTTCAACAGATTCGATGGCAATTGATTTCAATTGCATCTACAGTCAAACAATGTTCAGAGCACGCCTCTCCCAAGGTGTTCGTGCCACCGAAGTCTTCACGCCCACAACACACGCCGTAAAGAACTTTGTCCGACGCGAAAAAATGAATGAACAACTGGTGCACGCCTTGACCACGCCCGGAAGGCAACTCGTTGTCTTCGGTGAATCTGGAACTGGTAAATCTACGCTTTTGACAAAAGTCCTTTCTGAGACGTACTCGTCTCACATCATCAGCCGCTGCACATCTGAAACTACTTTCGACAACCTCTTACTGGACGCTTTTGATCAGCTCGAACACTTCTTTATCGATTCGCGGCATAAGTCGAAGAGTAAGAACAAGCGGTCTGGCGTTGGATTCAAAATATTCAGCGTTGGTAGACAAACAAGTCGTTCGGTAAGCGACAACGAACAGCGACTCATTCCTCCACAGTTGACTCCACAGCGTCTCGGCAAGCTGCTTGGTGCCGCAATTTCATGTTGGGTTATCGAAGATTTCCACAAACCAGACGAGACAGAAAAGCGCAAACTCGCCCAAACCTTCAAGATGTTCAGTGACATGTCAACGGAGTACCGAGAGTTGCGAATTATTGCAATTGGTGCCACTGATACGGCTCGCCAAGTAATTGACCTCGACACAGAAATGTTGAATAGAGTCACGCAACTGCGCGTGGAACTCATGACTGACGATGAGATTCGCCAAATTATTACTCAAGGCGAAAGTTTGCTCAATCTCGATATGACGCTGCTAGTTGAAGATATTGTTCAGTACTCCATGGGAGTACCGAGCGTTTGCCACCAACTTTGTCTGAACGCCTGTCAGATAAAGGGCATCGAGAAACGACCGCGATCTCGTTACTACTTTCAGGCTGAGGACTTACCGGAGATTCTGGAGAAATATATCGATGAATCTTCTGATACTCTGCGAGCCGTATTTGAGAAAGCACTGATGCGCGAGCGCGAGCGCACATACGACAACTGTCGGCTCCTTCTAGCAGCGATAGCGGCAGGACCGATTGAGGGATCGACTCGAAATGAGATACTCGCTTTCATCCGCGTGAGCGAGCCGGTTTACCCACCTTCGAACGCCGCTCGTTATTTGAGTGAACTGATGTCAGACAAGCGCGGGAGTGTCCTTAGGCAACCTCCAAACGGCAAGTATCGCTTTGTTGACCCACTTCATCACGTCTACGCACAAGCCAACCTGATTGCTCCCAACAAACCTCTATTCAAGGACGTATTTAATTTTGATTCGGATCTGCTCTATGAACTTCTCACTTCTTCGACTCAATTCGAAGATGCGCCATACGAGGGTTATGCCGCCCGGATTGCCAATCAACTACCTGAAACGTAATTAAGCGAGCCAATGAATTGGACATCACAGAAAAGGCCTCATGATGATCACTTCACAGTGCTGTTCGAACTGTGTGTTGATTGAAAATGATGATCAGTCATCTTCCGCGCCACCAACGCACACGGTCAACCGCAGCGCCATTCTCCTGTAGAGCGGGACTCGGGAGAGTCTGAGCCATGTCAAATGGCTGACACAGTGCAAGCGAATCCTGAGTGAAGATTCACCGAGAAGCCTGCCCGCCAAGATTGAGGTATGAGGGAATCTTGTGTTCAACACCCTGAAGTGAGGAGTTCGCGAACTTCGTAGCGGGACTCGACTTCGTGCATCAACGTCAGTGACGAATCTAGCGCGGGGGTGTAACGCGAGAGTGCGTTCGTGCAACTTGTGGGACGTGACGAGAGAAGTCAGTGTCGCAGCACTCGTCGTTGATGCGAGTCAGGCCGCGAGTTGGGCGACTCCGTCGACGAAACACACGCCCTCAATGAGCTGACCCAGCTTCTCGACCGCGGTGATGCGGTGCCAGCGCTTCTCGGCTTCCATAGCCAACTGCAACATCATTGACAGCGCGCTCTCCTTGGAGAAGGCACCCTTCACCCGTTTGGTGCGGTGACGCAGCATGGAAAACGTCGACTCTATGGGATTGGACGTGCGGATGTGCAACCAGTGCTCGGCCGGGAAGTCATAGAAGGCGAGCAGAGGTCCTCGGTTCTTGGTGAGGCACTCGACGGCGCGAGGATATTTCGCTCCATACTTTTCGCCAAAGAGTTCCACTGCCTCTTCGGCCTGTGCCCGGCCCTCGGCCATCCAGATCTGGTGCAGGTCGTGCTTGGCCTTCGCGCGCACGCTCTCGGGCAGGTAGTTGAGAATGTTGCCGCTCGCGTGCATCCAACAACGCTGGTGCTTCGTTGTAGGAAATACCTCCTCGAGCGCGCCCCAGAAGCCCATCGCGCCGTCGCCGGTAGCGAGTTTCGCCGCGTTCAGTCCTCTCGCCTTGGCTGCGAGTAACACCTCGCGCCAGCTCTGAGTCGATTCGCGCACCCCGTCTTCGAGGCTGATCAAGTGCTTGCGACCGTGCTTATCGACGCCCATCAACACCAGCACGCAGACCTTGGGGTGGTCACCGCGGATCTTCTGGTAAACGCCGTCGGCGTAGAAGTAAGTGAAGGTGGTCTCGGATAGGTCCCGGCCCTGCCAGTCGTGGAACTGTTTCGTCCAGTCGCGCTTTAGCTCCGAGAGCACCGAGGGGGTGAGTTTCTTTGCGCCCTCACCGAGCACGACTTCGAGCACGCTGGCGACGTCGCCCTCGGAGATGCCCTTTAAGTAGGCGAAGGCGGCCCAGGCGGAGATCGACGACGAGCGGCGCAAGTACTTGGGGATCATGGTCGAAGCGAAGCTCACGGGTTCACCGTTCCTCGAACGAATTCGAGGGACTTCGACCGACACGTCACCGACGGCCGTCGTGACCCTGCGCTCGGGCAGGTAGCCGTTGCGCACTACGTCGGCACCATCGGCGCGTAGTTGTTGCAGCACTGATTGCACCTCGGCCTCGAGGGCCGCGGCAATCAACTCTCTCGCGTGCGCTCGCAGGAGTTCAGTGATGGGATCGGGCACTCCACGGCTCGCAGCCGTCGTCGGCTCAGCTCCGAAGTTGGGGGTTATCATCGTCACGGGTCTGGGTCTCCTTGTTGGATTGAAATCGTCAAATGACATTTCAACACGGAGCCCGACCCTTCTAAGGGTTCGCGCTAATTACCGCTCAGGCCAAGGGCCAAACACAACTTTCCTTCATATCTC
>CAJDUS010000050.1_pt1 | contig 16431 bp, 22 predicted proteins | sample 7390831 | NCBI WGS metagenome assembly CAJDUS01 (sample SAMEA7055684, study PRJEB34461) | soil metagenome | biome: terrestrial ecosystem; feature: Peninsula; material: soil | place: Antarctica | collected 2016
GTATTGACTGCGCGACGTTCGTCGTGAGTGCTGCATCACTCTTCGCCATGAAGCCGACACCCACGCCGCTGCGCACGATTGGATCGTCGATGTCCTCGGAGATCCGCGCCGGACTTCGCTACGTACGCGACACGCGGTGGATTTGGAGTGGGCTGAGCGTCGTTGCGTTCATGAACGCATTGGTCTTCATGCCGATGTCGGTGTTAGTCCCCTATTTTTTGCTCCACGATTTGCATACGAGCAAGGTCCTCGTCGGCTACACCTTCGCGGTCATGGGTTTCTCGGGAGTTGCGGGCGCCCTCATCGCAGCAAATCTCAAGACTCCCAAGCGCCGCCTGCGTGTGGCATTCACCTACTGGATTATCGCCACGTTGTCCGCACTCATCATTGGCGTCGCCACCAATTGGTGGGAAGTGTTGATCTTCCCGCTCGTGGCTTCACCCATGATGCTGCTCGGCAACGTTATTTGGGAGTCGATGATGCAGACTGAGGTGCCTAGAGAGATGCTCGGCCGCGCAGCGTCGGTTGACTGGTTCGTTTCGCTCGGACTTTCGCCGATTGGACTCGTTATTGCGGGACTGTTGGCCAACCACTGGGGGGTCCGAACGTACTTCGTCGTCGTTTCCGTGGTGACGGCGACTCCCGCCCTTTGGATCATCGTCTCTCGACGGATTAATGCAGTCGACGCGGGTCGTATTAGCGCAACGGAAACTGAGGAGCCATTGCTAACGACATCCCCACCAGGCGAGCGCCCTTCTTCGCACGAGGCGGGAATATAACGTCCGGTCGAAATGATCGGCCCTTGGCTTCGCCAACGCGTCCGCCGCGCACTTCCACCCATTCGTCACTGGTTGCCTCGTTGACCACGTGGGCCACGAACACCCACTGCTGGCGTAGTTCCTTCGCGCCGTCGACGACGACGGGGTCACCGGCCGAGACGCCGTGCCACGTGGACGATCGCACGAGGTTGCCGTGGCGAGTTACGAGGGGCCGTTTCTTCACACTTCATGTTTACACGCTGTCGGTGGTGCCGACGGATGTCGCAGGGACGTCGTAGCGTAGAGAGATGTCCTTCACGCAAGCACTTCCGAAGTCGCTCTCCCCCTCTCGACTTTCGGACTTTCAGTCCTGTCCGCGCCGCTACCAGCACACTTCCATTGACCGAATCCCCCAGCCGGCCTCGTACGCCACGGCCAAGGGCCGCTTTGCGCACTACGTCTTTGAGCAGCTCTTCGCATTGACGCCTCCGGAGCGCACCATTGAAAACGCTCGTACGTTCATTGGCCCCGCCGTTGAGGCAATCCTCACCGAAGACGTTCGCAACGACATTTCGATGGACGAGGCCATGCTCGCCAAGATGATCGTCGAAACGCAAGAAATCATTCTCACGTACTTCACCATGGAGGACCCGACAGCCATCAACAGTGAAGGTGTCGAGTTGCGACTCGGCGCCACGGTGGAGGGTGCGCCACTCTTCGGAATCCTTGACCGCCTGGACCGCGACGCCGACGGATCGCTCGCGATAGTCGACTACAAGACGGGCGGGCTCCCCAATAGAAATTACGACTCGCAGACGTTCGCCAACGCGGAACTCTACGCCGCACTCTGCGCCGCGAAACTCGGCGAACAGCCCACCAAAATCCGACTCATGTACGTGGCCAAGGGCGAGACGCTCGAGCGAACGGTGACTGACGTCGTGGTAAGAGCCCGTTCGAATTCAGCGTCAAATGCGTGGGAACGAATTAACAAGTACTACGACGACGGCGATTTTCCCGCGACACCGTCAGTGAACGCCTGTCGGTTTTGCGCCTACAAGTCATTGTGTCGCGCTAACGGCATTTCGGTACCTCGCTAGAAGGTCGCTGTCGTCGAGGCGCGAAAGGATTGAACTCGCGACCCGTAGTCTGGCCACATGCAATCCTTTGATCTTTCGTTCGACTATCGCTGTCCCTTCGCGAAGAACCTCCACCTTCACGTCATAAGCGCCCTTCGTGCCGGTGCCGATTTCGATGTCACCTTCATGCCGTGGTCGCTCAGTCAGGGAAGTAAGCCCGACGACGCACCGGACGTCTGGAACGACCCCGCACTCGATTCGCATTTGCTCGCACTGGCCGTCGGCGTCTCCGTGCGCGACCAACAGCCCGACCTGTTTCTCGACGCGCACGAAGCACTTTTCCGGGCCCGTCACGGCCGAGCGATTCGCCTAACCACCTTCGACGAAATCGGGAGCGTGCTCACGCCAATCGGTGTGAACATGGCCATGGTGTCGGCCGACGTGACGTCGCGGCGTCCCCACGACGTGATCGCCGCCAGCCACAAGGAGTTCGACCACTTCGAAGCGTTCGGTGTGCCGACCTTCATCGTGAATGATTCCGCGACGTTCGTGCGCTACATGACCGAACCGAACGATGACGGGTCCGAATCCGTAGAGCTGATTACCTCACTGCTGAACTTGATGGTGGCGCGCCCCGAGCTCAACGAGTTCAAGCACACCCAACTTCCGTCGTGATGAACGCGTACCTTGATCGGCGCGCTACGTCACTCAATTTGAATTAGCTCATCGACGAGTACGCCAGGAGCGCGGCGTACGTTGCATCGCGGTCGGCTGCGTCTCCGGCTAACGCCGCTGAGAACTCGGTGGCACCGGCTTGGGCGAGTGCGTGCAACTGTTCGAGCACTTGGTCGTGGGTTCCGAAGAGTCCCACATCGGCGGGGCCTTCGGCGCCCGGTCACCGAAATTGGAAGACTGCAGACGACACGCGGCTTCGGACGCCCCGCCGCCGCGGCCGCGGCGTTAATTGTGGGCACCACGTGGTCCCCAATCGTCTTCACGCCGGTCATCCACGTCAACGTGCCGTCGGTCACGGTCCCGGCCATCTCGAGCATCTTCGGCGCGAGCGCCGCCACCAACAGGCTCGGCGCGCGCACGTCGCGTGGGCCGATGGTGCCCATCGTCGTTGCGCTCACTCGTTCCCCTTTGGACGCCACTGTCTCACCGCGCAGCATTGGCGCAAGGGCGTCCAAGTACTCGCGCATGTAGTGCGCCGGACGATCAAAGGAGAATCCCCACATCCCTTCGACGACCGCCTTGTGAGAAAGACCAATGCCGAGGGAGAGTCGTCCGCCAATGGCGTCTTGCACGGTCCGGGCCTGGGCGGCGAGCATCGTCGGATGACGGGTGTGAATCGGCACCACGGCCGTTCCGAGATCGAGGTCTCGTAGTTCGCGCCCAACAATGGCGAGCACGGTCAACGTGTCTGGCCCGAAGATCTGCGACGACCACATGCGCGTGAAACCGAGCGAGCGCAGCTGCGTGGCGCGCTCAATCGCCTTCTCGACTGGTCCGTCAACGTCCATTCCAATTGCGATGTCCACGCGGAGCCTCCCTAAATTGACCGGTATCGTTACGGTCGTGTTGAACGAATCCCAACCTACTGTCCCGACGCGAGTCGGAGTGGTTGGTGCCGGTCAGCTCGCTCGGATGATGGGCGAAGCGGCCCACGCCGCCCACGTCACCCTCACCGTGGTCGCAACCTCCTGGGACGATTCGGCGGTCGCCACGTCGGACGCCACGATTATCGGTGCGCCCGACGACTCGGCGGCACTGGCGGAGTTGGTCGGTGCGGTTGATGTCGTCACGTTCGATCACGAACTCGTCAACCTCGACCAGATTGCGGTACTGGAGAAAGCCGGTGTCGTCGTGCGTCCGAACGCGCGCGCACTCCTCTTCGCGGTTGACAAGGGTCACCAGCGTCGGGCCTTCGACGCCGCCGGGATTGCCGTCCCACGTTTCATCGTGGTGCATTCAATCAACGATCCGCTCTTGAATGGATTCCTCGACAGCGTCGGAACGCCAGTCCTTAAGACTGCGCGAGGCGGCTACGACGGGCGAGGCGTTCTCTTCCCTTCGAGCCGGGTCGAAACGATGACCATGATTGAGGAACTCTGCGGGCAGGGTGCGGTCGTCATCGAAGAGCGGTTGCACCTGCGTGCCGAACTAGCTCTCGTGGTCGCACGCGGGATCGAAGGCCAGTACGAGGCCTATCCTCTCGTCACGACCGTCCAGTCATCGCCGAGCACCTTCACGCCCGTCCCGGTCGGCGGGCAAATGCTCAACCAATCCAGCCGCAGCGCAATGTCGAGCCCGCCACCGCACTCGAAGCCAAGCGGCTGGGCCGAAAGATTGCCACGCTGATGGGTGCCGTCGGCATTATTGCCATTGAGTTCTTCCTCACCGACCGCGGACTCGTAGTGAACGAGGTCGCCCTGCGTCCGCACAACTCGGGACACTGGACGATTGAAGGCGCCGCGACGAGCCAGTTCACGAACCACCTTCTCGCCGTGAGTGGACAGGCTCTCGGCTCCACCGAACCGATCGTTCGTGACGCGGTGATGGTGAACGTCGTTGGTTCCGACGTCGAAGGATCGCTGAGCGACGCCGAACACGTCCCCGGCGCACATGTGCATGATTATGGCAAGTCGTGGCGTCCGGGACGCAAGCTCGGTCACGTCACCGTCGTCGGTGACGACGCTCACGCCGACCACGTGAGAGCATGGGAGAGCGCGCGGGCCTTCGGGACGCGAACTCGGGAGAACTAGTGGAGCCATTCGTCGGCATTGTGATGGGCAGTTCGTCGGACCACGAGGTCATGAATGATGCCGCCACGATTCTCGAACGATTCTCAATTGGCTACGAGATACACGTCGTGTCGGCCCACCGGACGCCGCAAGCGATGATGGACTACGGGCAGAAGGCGCGCGGTCGGGGTCTGCGTGTCCTCATCGCCGGAGCCGGCGGTGCGGCCCATTTACCGGGCATGCTGGCGGCCGTGACGACCCTTCCGGTGATCGGCGTTCCGGTCGCACTGGCGCGATTGGACGGTATGGACTCGTTGCTCTCCATTGCCCAAATGCCGCGCGGTGTACCGGTCGCGACGGTCGCAATCAACGGCGCCACGAACGCCGGACTGCTCGCCGCGCGCATCCTCTCGCTCGGCGACCCCTCGCTCGCGAGCGCCCTCGACGCGTACCGCGAAGAGTTGGCGAGTCAGGCCAATCAACAAGACCGCGAGTTGCCGAGAAGTTAACGGTTTTCTTACATTTCGGCGCCGGCTATTTCTTCGCCAACAGTCGCGGGGAACCCTTAGTCTGTTTCTGGTAACTAAGGAGGCCCCCATGGGGATCATGAAGCGCATCAGCACCATCTTCCAGGCCAAGACCAACGCGGCCTTGAACAAGGCTGAGGATCCACGTCAGACATTGGACCTCTCGTACGAGCAACAACTCGACAACCTCACGAAGGTAAAGCGCGCCGTCGCCGACGTCGCGACTGCGCGCAAGCGCGTGGAGATTCAGGCCGAGCAATTAAAGAGCCAAGGCGACAAGCTGGCCGAGCAGGCGAAGGCCGCCCTCGGACAGAACAACGAGCCATTAGCCCGCGAAGCCCTGGGCCGTCGCCAGGCCATCACCGTGCAGTTGGCGGACCTCGAGACCCAGCACGCCACGATTGTCGACCAGGAGCAAAAACTCACCGACACGGCGCAACGCCTCCAGACCGAGGTCGAGGCCTTTCGCACCAAGAAGGAGACGATCAAGGCGACGTACACCGCCGCTGAAGCGTCGGCCCATATCTCCGAGGCCGTGAGCGGCATCTCCACGTCGATGGGTGACGCCGGTGCCGCGATGCAGCGTGCGCAGGACAAGGTGGCCGAAATGCAGGCACGAAGTGGCGCACTCGACGAACTCCTCGCTTCTGGTGCGCTCACCGATCTCTCCAATACGAATGATGATATTCAGGCCCAGCTCGACAAGGCGAAGGGTACGTCGGACATCGACGCCCAATTGGCGGCCCTCAAGTCGCAGGTTGGTACGGGCACAACCTCTGAGCTTTCCTCGGGCGGCTCCGCGCCGACACCCGATGCAGCACCGACGGCCGAGGAGGCCAAATAATGGCGAAGTCCAAGATTGAAGGCGACAAGGGTCTGAACGCGCGAATGTTCGTGACGGGCCTGGCGCTCGTGATCCTCTACGTCATCATCATCACCGTGTTACTCCAAGTTGGCGTGCAACTCGGCTTCGTCATTGTGATCGCGGGCGCGTTGATCTTCTCCCAGTACTTCTTCTCGGACAAGATCGCAATGTTCTCCATGCACGCCCACGAGGTCACGCCCGAGCAAGAACCCAAACTCCACCAGATTGTCGACCGACTCTGTCTGCTCGCCGACATGGAGAAGCCACGCGTCGGCGTGGCCGAGACGGATATGCCCAACGCCTTCGCCACCGGCCGCAGTCCCAAGCACGCCGTCATCTGTGCGACGCGTGGTCTGATGAATCGCTTGAGCGACGAAGAGCTCGAGGCGGTCCTAGCTCACGAATTGAGCCACGTGGCGCACCGTGACGTCGCCATTATGACGATTGCGTCGGGCGTGGGCATGTTGGCCGGGCTCGTGAGCCGAATTGCGCTCTGGAGCACCGTACTCTCGGGTGGTGGTCGCGGCAAGAGTGGTCAACAACTCGTTCTTCTGGAACTGCTCACGTTCGTGCTCTCGATCGTCATCTACGTCATTGCGTTCCTGCTCACGATGGCCCTTTCGCGGTACCGCGAACTTGCCGCCGACCGCTCGGGGGCAATCCTCATCGGAAAGCCCAGCGTGCTCGCGAGCGCGCTGGTGCACATCACCGGCGACATGGGCAAGATTCCCCGCACCGATTTACGAAAGTCTGAGGGCATGAACGCCTTCTTTTTCGTCCCGGCCCTGGCCAGCAACACCGCGGCTTCATTGTTCTCCACGCACCCTTCGCTCGAAAAGCGCCTCGACCAGTTGAACAAGCTCGAGCGCGAACTCAACGGCTAGTGGGACTACGTGACGCGCTCTGGGGACGTACCAAACAAGTGGCGCCGAAACTCGACGGACTCTTCGCGTTGCCGTCGGCCGCGCTGACGCTCCAGACCGAACTGGACCTGGTGCCCTCGGGCAATGCCGGACTCTGCTTCAAGGCCGGCAGCGGCGAAACCGAGATCACCACTGACGACGAGATTATCCAGTTACTGAATTTCGACGACACCACGGGCAAAGTCTCGATTACGACCGACGACCTCGGGTTCAAATGGCTGGTCGTCAGTGATCCCGAGTTGGACGGCCTGGTCACGCGGATTCACGGTGCCAATACCTCAATGGTGGAGCACGGACTTGGTCCACGGCTTCTCTGCGCGGTATTTGGATTCGTGCCGAAGACGCCGCCGGGCGAGGGGTCGGTGCGCCTCGTCTATCTCATGAAACAAGGAACGTTCTACCCGTTCGCGCCCACCGGTCCGGGTCAACGTGACAACGAACTCGAACTTCGTGTCCGCTCGTTCATCGGCGACGATTTGCCTATGGAGAAGAACCTTGCGCGTTGGATGGCGCTCTGGAATCTCCCCGTCGAGTGAGGGGATTTAACTAGTGCCCGCGCGCCTGAGAACGGGCGTAACAGTACCCCAGTGAACTAACTCGCGACCACGTCATCAAATTGCGAGTGGATCAGGTCGTCAAGTCCCTGCGCGTAGCGCAGATTCAACTCGGTGAGGCCGCGCTGGTCGTGCGTCCAAAGCTCGAAGCGCAGATGTCGGTAGCCGATAGTCACGGTGGGGTGATGATCAAGTCCTTCGGCGATTTCTACCTGAGCGCGTACGATCGCCACGGAACTGGCGTAGTCCGTCGTGTCCACTTCACGAACGAGGTGGCCAGAATCAAGTTGCCACAGCGGATGCTGACCGAGCCACTCGGTGAGGGCTGAAGTCTCGAGGAGCGTCGGGCGACTCAAGGGTGCGTCATGTCCTCTGGCACGACGGCGGCGTCGAACGCTTCACCGGTCAGAAGTTCCAACGAGACGGCCGCCTCACGAAGCGTGATGCCCTCCTTGTGCGCCTTCTTCGCCACCAGGGCGGCGTTGTCATAACCGATGATCGGGTTAAGCGCCGTGACGAGCATCAATGAGTTGTGAAGGTGCTGGGCGATGCGCTCCTCGTCGGGCTCGAGGCCTTCAACGCAAAATTCGCGGAATCGATCACACGCGTCGGTCAAGAGATCGATTGAATTACAGAAGTTGTGGATCAGGACCGGCTTGCAGACGTTCAGTTCGAGGTTGCCGCGCGAACCGGCGGTGGTGACGGCGACGTCATTGCCAAAGACCTGTACGCACACCATGATCATCGCTTCACACTGCGTTGGATTTACCTTCCCCGGCATGATCGAGCTTCCCGGTTCGTTCTCGGGAAGTTTCAACTCGCCGAGGCCCGAACGCGGGCCCGAACCCAACCAGCGCAGGTCGTCGGCGATCTTTGCGAGACTCGTCGCGAGCGTTTTGATGGCGCCGTGGGCGAAGACCAGGGCGTCGTGAGCGCCGAGGGCGGCGAATTTGTTGGGGGCCGTCACGAACGCCTTGCCGGTGAGTGCCGCAATGGACGCCGCTACGCGCTCGCCGAATTCGACGTGCGTGTTGAGACCGGTACCTACCGCCGTGCCACCGGCCGCCAACTCACAAAGTCCGGGCAGCACAATGTGGAGTCGCTCAATATCAGCGTCGAGTTGCGCGACGTAGCCCGAGAACTCTTGACCGAGCGTCAGCGGCACGGCGTCCATGAGGTGCGTGCGTCCGATCTTCGTGATGCCGGTGAACGCCTCGGCCTTGCGACTAAGTGCGTCGCGAAGTCGAGTGACTGACGGCACGAGTCGCGTGGTTATCTCGATGACCGCGGCAATGTGCATCGCCGTCGGGAACGTGTCGTTGGACGACTGGGACATATTGACGTGATCGTTTGGGTGCACCGGCTCCTTGGTACCCATCACCCCGCCCGACAGCTCGATAGCGCGATTGGAGATGACTTCATTCACGTTCATGTTGGTCTGGGTGCCCGAACCCGTCTGCCAAATGCGAAGTGGGAATTCGTTGACGAGTACGCCGTCAATCACTTCGCGCGACGCCTGCTCAATCAACGATGTTCGATCAGCGTCGAGTTTGCCCAGTTCGTGGTTCACCTGCGCTGAGGCGAATTTGAGGATCCCGAATGCGCGAATGAGGGCCGGCGGCATGGTTTCGTGACCGATAGCGAAGTGGTGCAGGCTCCGTTCGGTCTGAGCGCCCCAGTAGTGGTCGGCGGGGACTTCAATCATGCCCATCGAGTCGGACTCAATTCGTACCTCGGTCATGACGGCCTCTCTACTTCTTCTTCGCGGACTTCGCGTTCGTCGTCTTCGTTGCCGGAGCTCTTTTCACCAATGTTTTCTTGGCGGGCCGAGCCTTCTTCACTGGTGTGGATTGCCTGGCTGAACTCTTTCTCGCGGGAGCGGACTTTTTGGCCACGGCTTTCTTCGACGACGTCGCCGGTGCCGCGCCACGTTTCACCACACTTCTCGTCGTAGTACCAGAGGGTGCCTTGACGCCGGGTCCGTTATAGAGCTTGATGCCGGCCGCCACGACCTTTCGCGCCTTGACCACGTCCTCAAACCTCGGGCCTTCACCGGAACCGGGTACCTCGAGTAGCAGCGGGAGGTCACGAATCCTAGGGTGTCCAACCAGGGGGGCGAGACCCTTCGTGCCAATGGTTCCTTCGTCAATGTTGGCGTGTCGATCGCGGTTGCCACCAAGTTCAATCTTGGAGTCATTGAGGTGCAAGCACCGAAGGCGTTCAATGCCAATTCGGTCATCGATCTCTTTCACGAGCTTGTTCGTGCCGCCAATCGTTGAGTAGTCGACCCCACTCGCCCACAGGTGCTGGGTGTCAATGCAAATCCCGAGACGTTCGTCACCTCCGCACGCGTCAATCAGCGCCTCGATCTCTTCGAGGCTTCGACCAACCGTGCCGCCCGTGCCGGCCGCGTTCTCAATGAGAATTGGGCAGTCCTGCACTCCGTCAGGCGCCGAGTCAGCGGTGTCGAGGGCGCGTTTGAAGGCCTCGGCGATCTGGGCGATGACGGTCTCGAAACCGGCACCCATGTGCGAACCAACGTGCAGGACAACGCCCGACGACGCCATGCCCCGACCAACTGAGAGGTTGCTGATCAGGCACGTCACGGACTTCTCGTAGAGCTCCTTATTCGGGCTGGCCAGATTGATGAGGTACGTCGCGTGACAGAAGGTGTGGGTCACCGACGGATGATTGGCCTGCGCGTCGCGGAAGGCGTCGAGCACTTCGGGCGCGTACTGCGACGGCTTCCACATTCGAGGACTCTGGGTGAAGATTTGAATCGACGTTGCGCCGATCTCGACGCCGGCTTCGAGCGACGGGACTAATTTGCCACCACCGCGTACGTGTGCACCAATGTTCATTACAGTAAAACTACCCTCGCAGCCACCCCAGTACGACAGGAACGACATGCCCGATATCTTCACTGACGCCGCACGAACACTCATTGCCAAGCAGGTCCTGGCCCACGTGGCGAGCCTCGACGCCGACGGCAGTCCCAACGTGACACCGGTCTGGGTAGAGCTCGACGGCGACGACCTGGTAATCAATACCGCACTCGGCCGGGCCAAAGCCCGCAATCTGGCGTCGGACGCGCGAGTGGCCGTCTCCATTGTCGATCCCGAGGACAACAACAGTGTGGTCGCCCTGCGAGGAACGGTGATTGGCTTCACGACACTCGGCGCCGATGAGGTCATCGACCGCCTGGCCCAGAAGTACACCGGTGCGGACTCCTACCCGTTTCGTCGTGAGGGCGAAGTTCGGGTCACCGTCACCATTCGCCCGGACCGCATCTCAATGCAGCCCCAGTAGTTCAGCGAAAGATTGAGAGTTCGCCCGCTTCGCCGTTTTGCGACGACGTCTGGCCTAGTGATTGAGCGCGAGTCACCAACTCTCGTCCGTCCCAACTCCACACTTCGATCTCCTCGGGAGGTGCGGGACGGTTGTAGGCCCCCACCAGATGAGCGACGTCATTGGTGAAGTTCACCTCGTCGTTCGTGAGGAGTTCACGAACGACCTCGGCGCGGTCCTTCGCTTTGGTCGCGGCGCTGATGACGACGACGCGCAGGTCGACGATCCAACTGAGCGTCTTCACGTCACGCGCCGCCATCTGGGCCCCGTACGTGTCGTCGAGCGTCAGCCAGACGCCCACGGGACCGGTTAAGTCATCCTTCAGCGAGGCCACGGTCGTAATGGTGTCGGCGTCGTCGAAGGAGATGACCACGTGATGCTCGTTGGCGTAGCGAGCCGCGTCGTGACGAGCGTCAAACGTAGTGACGAGTCGTGCCAGCGCCATGATTTAGGGCTGCAGATCCTCTTTGGGAAGCCGTTCAATATTGACGTCGCGAAAGGTCAGGACGCGAACGGACGGTACGAAGCGCGCCGAGCGGTACATGTCCCAGACCCAGGCGTCGGTGAGCGTCACCTCGAGGAGCGTTGGCGAGCCGGTGGCGCGAACGTCGATGGCGACGTCATTGGCGAGATAGAAGCGGCGATCGGTTTCGACCGCGTAATTGAACATGCCGACGACAGCCTTGTACTCCTGGACGAGTGCGAGTTCCAGCGTCGACTCGTAGTCGTCGAGTTCCTCTTCGCCCACGCGCTACTGCGCGCGTTCGGTGACGCGAAGCTCCTTGATCTTGGCGGCTTTTCCACGAAGATCACGGAGGTAGTAGAGCTTGGCTCGACGCACGTCACCGTAGGAGTCGACTTCAATCTTGGCAATGGTGGGCGCGTGCACGGGGAACGTGCGCTCGACGCCGACGCCGAAGCTGATCTTTCGAACGGTGAAGGTCTCGTGGACACCCGAACCCTGGCGACGAATAACGACGCCTTGGAAGATCTGGACGCGCGTGCGGGTACCTTCGACCACGCGAACGTGAACCTTCAGGGTGTCACCGGTGCGAAATGAGGGAATGTCGTCGCGAAGGGAGTCGCGGTCGATGAGGTCGGTCGGGTTCATGGAAGCGGTCCCTTTCGGATCACTGAGGCTTTAGAAGTTTAGCCGTTCCGGCGATTCTCATCCAACAACGTGAATTCACCCAGAATCGCCTCGTCCTCGGCGCTCAGTCCTCCCCGGCGCGCAATGAGGTCGGGACGGCGATCCAACGTGCGGCGAAGCGCCTGGCCGCGGCGCCAGCGTGCGATGCGCGCGTGGTCGCCCGAACGCAGAACCTCGGGCACTTCAATTCCTCGGACCACCGCCGGTTTCGTGTACTGCGGATACTCCAGGAGCCCGTCGCTGAATGATTCGTCGGTGCTCGACTCGTCGTTACCCAGGGCGCCTGGCACCAGCCGAACGACAGCTTCAATGACGCACAGCGCCGCGAGCTCACCTCCGGCAAGGACGTAGTCGCCGAGCGAGATCTCGTCGTTCACCTCGAGGTCGAAGACGCGCTGATCAATGCCCTCGTAACGTCCGCAGAGCATCGAGAAGCCCGACAGCGAACTGAGTTCCTTCGCCACGTCGTGCGTGAAGGGCCGACCCGACGGGGTCAGCGCAATAAGCGGTCGCGCAATCTCGGGGTGGGCCGTCAGGGTGTCGAGAATTGGTTCAGCGCGAAGGACCATGCCCGCTCCCCCGCCAAAGGGGGTGTCGTCAACACTTCGGTGCACGTCGGACGTCGCGTCACGAATATCGTGAACGTGGAGTGCCCAAACGTCGCGCTCCGATGCTCGGCCGAGCACCGACGTCGTGGCGTAATGCGAAATCGCATCGGGAAATAAGGTGAGGACGTCAATGCGCAACGTCATTCGAAGAGCCCCTCGGGAGGGTCAACATCAACGCGCACGTTGGCCTCGACGTTCGTCACGAACGTGAGCGGCACCAACGCACCCGAGTCGAGCACCAGAAGATCGCTCGCCGGATTCGCTTCCACGCCCACGACGACACCGCGGCGAACGCCGTCGGCGTCAAAGACTTCGGCGTCGTAGAGCTGATCGATCCAAATTACGCTGGCGTCGTTGAGTCGCGGTGCCGAGAGCACGACGCCGCGCCAGCGCTCGGCCTCTTCTCGCGTGGTCACTTCGGCGAAGGAGACAATGAAGTTTCTCTGATGGGGTCCCGAGGCCGTCACGTGGACGGCACCTCGCTCGGTGAGCAGTTCGGTACCGGGGGCTAGACGCTCGGTTCGGTCGGTCCAGAGGTCGACGAGCACTTGACCCTTGAGTCCTTGGGCCTTGATGACCCGCCCGACTTCGAGCGTGGGGCGCTCGTCGGCGCTCACGGCTAGTCGACGATGTCGACGGAGGTGGTCACGCCATCGCGCGCGCCCGCGGCGCCTACGAGGGCGCGAATCGCCTGGGCCGTGCGGCCACGGCGACCGATAATCCGACCCATGTCGTTAGAGCCGACGCTGAGCGAGAGGACGACCTTGCCCTGGCGTTCACTCACGTCCACCGACACGGCACTGGGGTCTTCGGCCAGTGACGTCGCGATGAACTCCAAGACGGCGGTCGCCGTCGCGGCGTTGTCGAGAGCGCTCGAACTCTCATTGACGTCGTCACGGCCATCGTCGTCGTAGCCGTCGTCGATCGTGTTGACGTCACCGGCAACGTAGTCGTCGTTGACGACATTGATGTCGTTCACGTCATTGACCTCGTTAATGTCGCTCACTGGGCGGCTTTCTCGGACTTCTCAGCCTTACTCTCGGCCTTGGTCGCCTCAAACAGGTCTAACGCACCACACGTCTTTAAGAGCTTGGCGACACGCTCGGTCGGTTGGGCACCCTGCATCAACCAGCGAAGGACCTTCTCGTTGTCAATCTTGGTAACGGTCTCGGGCTCGGCGGCCGACAGACCGCGAGGTTGGTAGGTGCCCACAATCTCGAGGAAGGCCCCCGAACGCGCACGGCGGCTTTCGGCCGCGACGACGCGATAGGTCGGTTGCTTCTTTTTCCCCATACGCACCAAACGAAGTTTCACAGCCACGACGAAATTCCCTTCAAACCTTTTGTTCCGGTCCACCGGAACTGGGCGAGATACCCGAGCGTCAAAGTTTAGCGTTGTTTGGGAGGAGTGACCCTTCCGCCCTTCTTCTTCTTGTTTTTGGGACCCGTTCGAACGGGCGCTGCGCCGGACTTCATTCCTTCGCCGAGCGCTTCGAATCCCGGTGGCAATGACGTACCGCGTTGCGCCTGAGCGCGAGCAGCCAAGCTCGCCATCTTGCCCATGCCGCCGGGCATCGCCGGAGCACCACCCGTGCCCATTTGCTTCATCATCTTTCGCATCTCGGTGAACTGCTTCAACAGGTGGTTGACCGCGTTCACGTTCGTACCCGATCCCTTGGCAATACGAGTGCGCCGCGACCCGTCGATGATCGCCGGGTCTCGGCGTTCACGCTTGGTCATTGAGCGGATAATCGCTTCGACTTTGCCCAACTCGCCCTCGTCAACGTTGTTGGCCGCGCTGCGCATCTCCTTGGTGACGCCCGGCATCATTTTCATAATGCCGCCCAGTGAACCCAACTTTCGGACCTGATTGAGTTGGGCCAGGAAGTCGTCGAGCGTGAAGTTGCCGCTCATCATGCGTCCGGCGCCCTCGGCAATCACGTCGGCGTCCATGGTGCGTTCGGCCTGTTCGATGAGCGTCAGCACGTCGCCCATACCGAGAATGCGACTCGCCATTCGGTCGGGATGGAACAGTTCGAAGTCGGCCATCTTCTCGCCGGTGGAGGCGAAGACAATCGGGCGCCCTACGACGCCTCGCGCGGAGAGCACGGCGCCACCACGCGCGTCGTAGTCGAGTTTGGTAACGATGATGCCCGAGAGCTCCAGCGTCTCGTGGAACGCGCGAGCCGTGAGGACCGCGTCTTGACCGGTGACGGCGTCGATGACGAGGAAGGTGTAGTGCGGCGACGTCTCCTTGGAAATGTCGCGAACCTCCTTCATCAGCGCGTCGTCAATGGAGAGACGACCGGCCGTGTCGATGATGACGACGTCGCGTCCGAGGCGCGCAGCCTCCTTCACTCCGGCGCGGGCCACGTCGACGGGGCTGGTCGGTTCACTAAAGACGTCGACGCCAACCTGGCGACCCAGGACGCGAAGCTGTTCGATCGCCGCGGGACGTTGCAAGTCGGCCGCGACCAGATAGGGCTGGCGACCCTGCTGCTTGAACCACGACGCCAACTTGGCCGCCGTCGTGGTCTTACCGGCACCCTGGAGACCGGCGAGGAGAATGACCGTCGGCGGCTTGGAGGCGTAGGTGACCTTCAAGGCCGAACCGCCGAGGACTTCAATCAGTTGATCGTTGACGGCTTTGATGACCTGTTGACCGGGCGACAGACTCTCGTTGAGGGCTTCGCCGCTCAGTCGCAGTCGAACCGCGTCGAGGAACGCGCGAACGACACCCAGTTCCACATCGGCTTCGAGCAGGGCCGCGCGAACTTCTCCCAGGGCCTCGTCGAGATCGGCGTCGCTCAGGCGTCCGCGCGAACGCAGACTGGTTCCCAGACGTTCAAAACGCTCGCTCAGTGCATCAAACATTGTGAAGCAAGGTTACCGTCAGGCGTCGAGAAGAGAATCAACGAACGCTTCGGGATCGAAGGCAATGAGATCGCCCACGCCCTCGCCAATGCCGACGAACTTCACGGGAATGTTGAGTTCTCGTTCAATGGCGACGACGATGCCGCCGCGCGCCGTGCCGTCAAGCTTCGTGAGCACGATGCCGGTCACGTCGGCCGCCGCTAAGAACTCGCGCGCCTGGCTGAGGGCGTTTTGACCTGTCGTGGCGTCGAGCACCATGAACGTCTCGACCACCTGACCGGGTTCGCGGTCGGCCACACGTCGAATCTTGCTCAGTTCGTCGAGCAGATTGGTGCTGTTGGCGCGTCGTCCGGCGGTGTCGGCGAGCACGATATCAGCGCCACGGGCGTGCGCGCGTCCGAGGGCGTCGTGCACGACCGAACCGGGGTCGGCCCCCTCGTCGGCCCGAACGATGTCGGCACCGCTTCTCGTCGCCCACTGCTCCAACTGATCGGCGGCCGCGGCGCGGAATGTGTCGCCGGCGGCCAGGACCACGGAGCGGCCTTCATTCACCTGACGTTGCGCCAATTTCCCGATCGTTGTCGTCTTACCCACGCCGTTCACTCCAACGAACAGCCACACCGGCACGCGACCGGGCTGCGCCGTCGTTGTGACCGTACGTTGCGCGCTCAGTGAATCGAGCAGTGACGCGCGCACGGCCGCCGCGACACCATCGGGTGCGCCGTTGGTGCGCAGCGTATCGAGGATGAGATTGGTCGTGGCGACGCCGACGTCGCTTCGCAGCAACACCTCTTCAACGACGTCTAGTTGTTCGTCGCTCAATGCTCCGACGCTCGAGATCGAGCGCACCCGGTCAAAGACTCCTCGCGACGCGCCGAGACGCTGGCCGAAGGTTGGCGTGTCGTCAAGTGTCGGGCGCTCGGTAACTTCGCGTACCAGTACCGTCGGCATCGCAGCCCGCGGGGGTGACGCCAAGGCGACCCGTGGCCGACGTCGCCGTCGGTC
>CAJDUS010000035.1_pt1 | contig 16368 bp, 19 predicted proteins | sample 7390831 | NCBI WGS metagenome assembly CAJDUS01 (sample SAMEA7055684, study PRJEB34461) | soil metagenome | biome: terrestrial ecosystem; feature: Peninsula; material: soil | place: Antarctica | collected 2016
CTCCTCGGTCGGGTCGAGGTACGCACGCGGGTACAGGCGATCGCGCACCTCGCCGTCCGGCGACTTCTCGAGCTAAGGACGCGAGCGGGCAGGACCGGCCCGCACACCAATACGACCGCGACGAACGAGAAACCCACGACGCGGGCTCGAAAGAGCGTCGACCACGCCCCAGCAGTGCGGGACGCAGTACTCAGCCCGGACGCTCGACCAGTCGTGACGCTCGTGGATCGTCACCGCGTCGAGACGATTCCTCCTCGCGCCCTCGTGAGGGTGGTTACCGCGGAACGTCAAGCACGCGACCGCGTCCAGCGCGTAGTGCCGATGACGCACGCGGCACTCGACCGGCTCGCGCAGCGCGACCCGACGATCAAGACTCGCGTGATCGACGTCCGAGTTTGCCCCCACGAGGAGGTCGTCCCGGTCCGCGGACCTATGACCGCGAGGACCGACCGCGACGGGTCTCGGGTGCGCGTTCGGACCGACGTCCCCGCGAACTGACCCCCGAGGAGGTTGAGCGCGCCAAGGCCGATTCGTATGGTCGCGCCAAGGGTTGGGGTGGCGTTGCTCGTAAGGGTGGCGCACATATTTCTTCGACCGGACAAGCAATGGAAGTGACGCCCAGCACCGGTCGCAAACCGGACCGAATGTCGACATGGGAAGAGGACGTTCGCCACACCAAAGCCCCGACGGTCGCCAAGGTAAAGCCCAAAGTCAAATACGCCCTACCCGGTGATATTGCGGCCGACGTTCGAAAAGCCTTTATCGGGACCGCGTACATGCGAGAGAAGATAGTGATCACGCTGACGCGTGCGGCGGAGGCGTACGACCGCAAACGATACGAAGAGGCCCTGCGCCTCGGACGAATCGTCGCTGACGCGGTGCCCGGCGTGGCCCCGGTGCGCGAATTGACGGGACTGGCGGCCTACCGCGCCGAGCGATGGAACATGGCGAAGATTCACCTGCGTGCACATTTCACGATCACCGACGACCCCGAACACCTACCCCTCGTGATGGACTGTGACCGAGCGAACCACCGCTACCGCGCCGTTGAAAAGACGTATGCCGAACTCGATGAGGCCGAGCCGACGGCTGAAGTACTGGCCGAGGGCCGAATCGTGATGGCGTCGGCCTGGGCCGATCAGCGCATGTACGCCGAAGCAATTGAGCTTTTAACCAAGGCTGGCGCAACCAAGCAACTTCGCAATCCCAGTTACCGTCACGTTCGTCTCTGGTACGCCCTTGCCGACGTTTTTGACCGTGCGGGCGACGTCACGTCGGCGCGCGAACTCTTCGCCCGCGTCGTCATCGCCGAACCCGACGCCTACGACGCGCAGTCTCGCCTCGCGGAGTTGGGGTCATCGGCGCCAAAAAAGAACCGCAAACGTCGTACGACCCCGGTGTCAAAGAAGAAGCTCGCCGACTAACTGAGTGCCCCCATAGCGGCAATCAGTGCAATATCAGAACCCCGGGTGTCACCCACGAGACCGGCCTGCATCTTGTTCATCATGTAGGCAATCGTGAGGTCCAAGTCCTGATCCATCATGATGATGGATCCGCCGTAGCCGCCCCAGTAGCAACCCTTCGGACCGATCGGTACATCCGGGCTGGCAAGCCCATAGCCCAGACCGAAGGCCACATCCATACGCAACACTTGGTCGACGCCACTTACTTGGCGTTCGAAGATTTTGGCGCCGGTCGACTCCTTGAAAAAGCGGTGACCGCTGGCGTGGCCATTGTTGGAAATGATCTGTTGGATCGTGGCGACTGACAGGGCGTTGCCGTGACCGTTGGCGGCGGGAATCTCCGCGGAGCGCCACCAACGTTCATGGGGCATGAGCGCGTCAATCACCGGTTTCGTAAGTGTGCGGTACGCAACCGAGTCCGTCGACATGCCACTGAGATCCTCGGGGGGAGGGGGCAGGACGAGGCTGACTCGTCCCTCCTCTGACTCGGGCAGCCCAATATAGAAATCGGCACCTAGTACGTCAGCCACTTCACTCTTGAAGAATTGGCCAATCGTAGTACCGGTAATGCGTCGTACTACCTCTCCAATTAAGAATCCTTGGCTGATTGCATGGTAACCGGACTTCGTACGATCGTCCCACCACGGCTTCTGTGCGGCCAACAGCGTCGTGGCCATTTCCCAGTTGGCAAGGTCCTGCGCCTCCATGGGCTCCTGCCAGCCCGACAGTCCTGCCGTGTGGTTCATGAGGTGGCGAACTTCGATGTCCGCTTTCCCGTTGACTTTGAACTCGGGCCAGTACGTGGCGACCGTCGCATTGAAGTCCAATTCACCGCGGTCCGCGAGCATGTGAGCGACGAGGAAGGTCATGGTCTTGGTGGTTGACCACACATTCACGAGCGTGTCGTGTTCCCACGGCCTCGTCTTGGCCTCGTCCATCCAACCACCCCAGAGATCCGCAACGAGTTCGCCTTGATGAAACACGGCGATGGAGGCACCGACGTCGGCTCCGGTTTCGATGCTTCGCTCAAGGGCGTCGACGAGCCCCGCGAATTTTTCAGTCGCCGTGCCGTGTACCAGCGTCATGTGATCCTCTCATTGAACTTTTTGTCGACACTATCGTCTAGGTGGTCATTCCCGTGAGCCCAACGAGGGCGCGGGCGTGCTCTATTTCACCCATGTGGCGAAGGGCGTGCTGGTAGATCCAACACTCCAGCGCGTCGCTGCGCGAGATGCCGGCTTCGCCGCCGACCCTGGCTGAGAACGTATTGGCGACGCTCAGCCCGTAGGGGGCGTCGACGATGATATTAGAAAATGTTCCTGGATCTATCGTCGCTACGAACTCTTCGCTGGCACCGAAGACGTCGTGCTGGAACTCCAGGAACGCGTCGTAGTCGCCAATGCGTTGGTGCATCATTTCGGCCACGCTCTTTTCCTTGCCGTGATCGGGTATCGCTAGTCCCATCCGCGACGCCCACGCTTCATTGAACTGCGGCATCGGACCGCCAGCGAAGGCGATGGTGCCGTCCTCGATGAGTAACTGGTGAATGAGGGAGAAGGCAATCGGTAATGCGTCAGGGTGTGTGACTCGGTTTACCTGCTCGAGGGTCATGGTCGAACAGGCGTCGTAGTAGAGCGAGTGGACGGCGCGCAGTCGACGGAGCAGCGATGATCGGTAGTCGAAGTTCATCTTCGTAGTCTCGCCGACCAAGACCCGCCGGCGCTCGTTTGCCCGATTATCACGGCAGTAATCACGTAGGCATCCGGTATCCTTTGGTGATGGACATAGCCTCACTTTTGGGTGACGAAGCATCATCACTGCTCGATCACCAAGCCACAGCATTTCCGAAAGAACTCCTGACTCTTCCCGGACCGGACTATATAGATGACGTATTCGCGCTCAGCGATCGCACACCGACGGTGCTGCGCAACCTCGGCACGCTCCACGGCCACGGACGACTCGGAGGGACCGGCTACCTCTCGATCCTTCCGGTCGACCAGGGCGTAGAACACTCGGCCGCGGCGTCATTCGCCCCCAATCCCGAATACTTCGATCCGGCGCGACTCTGCGATCTCGCCATTGAGGCAGATTGCAACGCTGTCGCTTCAACGCTCGGGACCTTGGGGGCAATTTCTCGTCGGTACGTGCACAAGATTCCCTTCATTGTGAAGTTGAACCACAACGATCTCCTGCGTTACCCGAACAGTTTCGATCAGCGTATGTTCGCGTCCGCCCAGCAGGCGTCGGATCTTGGGGCCGTGGGCGTAGGCGCGACCGTGTACTTCGGTTCGGAGGGCTCCGTCCGCCAGTTAGAAGAGGTGCGCGCCGCATTCCAAGAAGCTCACCGTCTCGGCATGTTTACCGTGCTCTGGTGCTACCTACGAAATGACGCTTTCGTCAAGGACGGCGTCGATTATTCCCTCAGTGCGGATTTGACCGGTCAGGCCAACCATTTAGGCGTCACGATTGAGGCCGACATTATCAAGCAGAAGCAACCGGAGAATAACGGCGGCTACAACGCGGTGAAGTTCGGAAAGACCAGTCCGCTGGTTTATTCAGAGCTCACGAGTGACAATCCCATCGACCTGACGCGTTGGCAGGTCGTCAACTGTTACGCCGGTCGTATTGGACTCATTAACTCGGGCGGCGAGGCCAAGGGTAACAACGACCTCGCACTGGCCGTTCGCACGGCGGTCATCAACAAACGCGCCGGTGGACAAGGTCTCATAATCGGACGCAAGGCTTTCCAGCGCCCCATCAATGAGGGTGCCGAGCTCGTACACGCGGTGCAAGACGTCTATTTGGACCAGTCGATTACTGTCGCCTAGCACTACGGTTCACCTATGAGCCCAGAAGACTCCTCGGACGCGGGCTGGTGGACGTGGCCCAATCTCGTCACCGCAATTCGGTTGTTCTTGCTGCCAGTGTTCGTCTGGCTGCTCTTTGGCACTGATCACCGCGCGATTGCGGCGTGGCTGCTCGCCACACTCGGAGCGACTGACTGGATTGATGGTTTCCTCGCTCGACGGCTACATCAGGTTTCCAATGTTGGAAAAATCATCGATCCCGTTGCCGACCGCATTTTGGTTATCACTGGGCTGCTCTGCGTCGCTGCAGCAAGCGGTGTGCCCTGGTGGTTCGCGTCCGCAACCTTGACGCGCGAATTGATTGTTTCGCTCATGACCCTGGCCCTTGCGGCGCTCGGGGCTGCGCGTATTGACGTCCTCTGGTGGGGAAAGGTCTCAACATTCGCCCTCATGACGAGTTTCCCGCTGTTCTTGCTCACCACCAATCCCCGTCACGCCCCCTTGACAACGTGGCAGCACGATGTGCGCATTGCGTGCTGGTGCCTTGGGATTATGGGGCTGACCTTGTCGTGGATTGTACTGATTGGGTACGGACGCCCGGCTCTTCGGGCGCTGCGGGCCGGACGTGGGGCTCGAAAAATCTTGTAGGTTTGCCGCATGTTGATTCCTTCTGACCTTCGATATTCCAGCGACCATGAGTGGGCGAAAGCGAGCGGCGATGTCGTGCGCATCGGCATCACGGATTACGCCCAAGATGCCCTCGGCGACGTCGTCTTCGTCGAGTTGCCCAAGATCGGCTCGGCCGTTGATAGCCACGGCGCCCTCGGCGAGGTCGAGTCAACGAAGTCCGTCTCCGAGATCTACTCGCCGGTTGGTGGGACTGTCACCGCGGTGAACGACACCCTCACGACGACGCCGGAATCGGTCAACGCCGACCCGTACGGCGCAGGTTGGATTTGCGAAATCACGACGACGAACAGCGCCGAGTACGACGCGCTGCTCGACGCCGCGGGTTACGAAGCCCTCACCAACAACCGACCCTGACGAGCCTTCTCGAAGTTAACTAGTGTGAAGCCGATGAACTGCCGTCGATGTGGAGAGATACTCAACGCCAATGCAAATTTTTGTTGGTCGTGCGGAGCCCCGCAGCACGAAGCGAATTCACCCGAAACTGTCGCCGTGCCGGTAGTGAGTGCGATTGAGGCGTTACACCCCGGAACGAGCCGTGGTCCCAACGGCGAACACGGTGACGAGCTCGTCATCGCCGCGGGACTCGACGCCGGTAATCGAATTGAACTGAAGTCAGAAATTACCTCCGTTGGTCGTCACGAGAACTCTGACTTACTACTCGACGACGTCTCGGTCTCGCGCCATCACGCCATCTTCACGCGAACGGGGAGCGGACGAATCACGTTGCGCGACCTCAACTCGCTCAACGGCACCTACGTAAACGGTACGCGGGTCGAAGAGACGACGCTGCACTCCGCTGACGAGGTACAGATCGGCAAATTCAAGCTGGTGTTTTGGGAGACCACGCGATGAATGACAATCAGGGCATCATGCGTATTGGGGAAGTACACGCCCAACTGCGTAAGGATTTCCCTGAAATAGAACTCTCCAAGATTCGCTACTACGAAGACAAGGGTCTCGTACAGCCGAGCCGCAGTCGCAAGGGCTACCGGCTCTACTCCGAGCGTGACGTCGACTGTTTGCGCGAGGCCATCAGACTGGCTCAGGAGGAGTTCGTACCGCTGCGCGTCGTGCGGCTTCGCCTCATTGAGCAAGGGCTGTTGAAAGACATGCCGGTGGCGTCGAGTCCGCGTCACGCCGCGCGCGAAGCGGTGACCAATATCGTCTCGATTCCCGTGCCCGTGACGCCCGCACCTACGCTGGCACCGCGTCCAAACTTAAAGATCGTCGAGGTAATCGACAACGAGAATCCCGTGAGTGACCAGCAGTACCTCACAGCGTCGGAGTTCCTCGGGGCCACTGGATTGACGTCGATGGTCGTGCACCACCTGCACGCACTCGGATTACTGGCGCCCATTTCGCTCGGCCACGAAATTGCCTTCACGCAAAGTGACCTTGGCGTCGCCAACGCCGCGAGCGCACTGCTCGAGCGTGGTCTCGACGTGCGACTCCTCGGTTCACTTCGTCGCGTGGCCGAGCGTGAGGTCGGACTAGTCGATGATCTGAGCGCACCGCTTCGTTCGCGCGCGAGTGGCCTCTCGGGCGAACAGGCGCAAAGCGTAACGGTGGAGTTGGCCCGTGAAGTGAGTGTGCTTCGTGACCTGCTCTACGAACGTGCGTTGCAGGACTACCTCGGGAACTAGGCGCAAAAATTCAACCTCTTGCCGTCTAGGCTGGACCCATGGTTGAAGTCGTTCTCCGAGCGGTGCGTGTCGACGTTGGTTCCTCGACGCCCCTGTTGCTCCTCGAAGAGGTTGCCGGTACGCGCGTGCTGCCGATATTTATTGGTGCACCTGAAGCGACGGCCATTGCGTACGCGCTCCAGGGAGTGAAAGCGCCCCGTCCCATGTCCCACGATCTCCTGGGCAACGTAATCATTGCGCTCGGTGCGCAACTCTTCGCCGCCGAAATTACCGAACTGCGCGACAACACCTTCTACGCGAATCTGCGGCTGCTGCGCGACCGCGAAGAGATCAATGTCAGCGCACGACCAAGTGACGCCGTCGCGCTCGCGTTGCGCGTGGGCGCTCCGATACTTGTCAATGACGATCTCATGGCCGCCGAGGGCAAGGTGATGGAACTCGACCTCGACGACGTTGAGGTTGACGACGACATCGAAGTCGAACCGGCCAACGAGGCCGACCTCGTCGCTGAGCTACGAGAGTTTCTCGATACGATTCGACCCGAGGACTTCGGTCAGTGAGACGTGGATTAATCTCCGTCGCGATCTTCATAGCTTTTGTCGCGATTTATACTCTGAGCCGTCACGCGATTGGTTCGATGACAACGTCGACCACCATCCCCTCAACTACGACGACGGTCGTGTCGACGACCAGTACCATCCCGGTATCGGCGATGTGCCAAGGAAGTAGCTTCTCGGGCGTCTATAACGAAGGTGAAGGTGCGGCCGGCACCATCTACGCGAGTGTCACGCTGACCAAGGCAACGCCGGGCACGTGCTCGGTGAAGGGGTGGCCGATTCTCACGCTGCAGGATAAGACGGGCGCGATCCTGCCAATCAACCTCAGCGACATCCCGTCGGCCACCAGCGCCGTGCAGTTCAGCACTACAAAGGCCAACCAAGCGCCGACGATACTCGTCCTCAGGCAAGGTTCGGTGACGAACTTCTCGCTGGCGTATCAAGACGTGCCAACGGCTAACACGGTATGCGACAACGCACTCACCGTGAACGTGCAGTTCTCGGCCGGTGGTTCCGCCGTTCCCTTGACGCCACCGTCTGCGGTGCAGCCGTGCGACAACGGCAAAGTGTGGATCAGTCCGTTTTATTAGTTGAACGCTTACCGGTCGGTAGGAATATGGCCGTTCTCAGTGAGTAGTGTCCTCGTTCAACTACCCTCTTCTTAAGCGTCAAAGAAGATGCTTTGAGCGTGTAATTCAAAGCGTCTCAATACTGCAACGGGGGAATGAATGACAGACGGAATGAGTGCCGATTTCTTAGGGTCCAAACAGCCCGAATCGGGCGGTCACCAACGGCTTCGAAAGGGTCAGCTGGGTCCGCTCGACATAACGGCCGCGACCATGGCCAACATTGGCCCGGCGATGAGTTTCTATTTCGGGTTTGGTTTCTTGGCGTACACCACGGGATTGGCCGCACCGCTCGTCATCATTGTCGCCGGTATCGCCATTGCGTTCCTAGGTAACACCTTGGCCGAATTCACGCGTGTTTTGCCCTCGACTGGTGGATTCATTTCGTTCATTGGAAAAACGTTTGGAGGTCGAACGGCCGTTACAACCGCGCTCATGACCGGTGCCGGCTACATGGCCGCGATGGCGTCGGTCATTGCAATCTCGGGAGGCTTCTTCCAGTACGCGCTGCAGTACTACAACGTTGGCGGACTAAAGGACGTGCCGTGGTTCATTTGGACCCTCGTGTTTTTGTCGTTCGGCGCGTTCATGATGATTAAGGGTGTGTCGATCTCAACTCGAATCGCCGGGTTCTTCTTTGCTTTTGAAATGACAATCATGTTGATTGTCGCAATCGTGGCGCTCTTTAAGTTCCACTCGTCGATCACAATTCAACCCTTCGAGCCAAAGAACATTCACAACGGACTGAGTGGATTGGCCGTGGCATTCCCACTGGCGATTTATCTCTTCATTGGATGGGAAAACTCCGCGGCACTGGCCGAGGAGACGGATAATCCGCGAAAGAATGTTCCTCGGGCGGTGTTCACCTCGATCGCGATCATGGTCTGCGCGTACGTGTTGTTTGCGTTCTCGACGATTATTGGTTTCAAGAACAACGTCGGAGCGATGGTGGCACCTACGGTCTACGCACCGTTTCTCAATGTCGCGCACGGCGTCATAGGGGCGTTCCTCTTCTTCGCGATTTTGGCGGGACTCACGTCGACGTTAGGCGCGTTGATTGCCGGCACGAACTCGCAGGCCCGACTGGTCTTTAACGCGGGACGTGAAGGCTTGTTGCCGAAATTCATTGGCAAGGTGGATAGCAAGCGTCAGACGCCGGTAAACGCGTTGGTGACGTTCTTGACGATATCGCTGCTGATTATCAGCATCTGGGGATTGGGCCATATCTTCGGTGGCAGTGCGACGTCGGGTTCGATGACGGCGACAAACTTCTTCTTCGAATCGTCGACCTTCGGAACAATCCTCGTGTTGCTGGTCTACGCCTTAAGCAATTTGGCGCTGCCGTTCTACTACAAAAAGCACCACCCAGAACTCTTCAATGTGTTCCGTCACGTGATCCTCCCGGTTCTCGGAATCCTTGTCATCGCCGTGCCGATTTACTACTTGGCTAAGCCAGGTCAGGCCACGCCTTACGACTGGTTCCCGTGGGCGGCGTTGATCTACGTCGTGGCCGCCGGTTTGTATTCGTGGTATCTCGTCCGACGTGATCCCGGTATTGGTGATCGAGTTGGATCAATCGTCGCCGACGAATAACCACGTCATGTCTCGGTCAGCCCGGGGTTGGATCCACGAGGATTCGGCCCCGGGTTGTGCCGTTTCTCACGTCGTTTAGTGCGTCGGATAGTTCTTCTAGGGTGACCGTTCGATCGGCGAGGGGCGCGAAGTCGACCGTGGGTGCAACGTCGCCGAGGGCACTCCAAACCCGCGACCTGGTAGCCAACGTTGCCTCAACTGAGTCGATGCCTAGGAGACTGACGGAGCGCGTGATGAAGGGATAGACGGTGGTGGCCAGTTCGGCGCTGGCGACGAGACCGCTGGCTGCAACACCGGCACCGTAGCGAAGCGATCGAAGTAGTGAAGAGAGTGTGGTACCGCCGACGCAGTCAATTGCGCCGTCCCAGAGTTCGGTGCCGAGGACGCGTGTCGGTTGGTCGCTGACTTCGTCGCGGCCAATGACCCGGACGGCTCCGCGATCGAGCAGCCACTGCGACTCGTGGGGTGATCCCGTCGACGCCACCGGTTGGAAACCCCGAGCTGCGAGGAAGGCCACGGCCTGGGACCCGACGCCACCGGTTGCTCCGGTGACGAGGACCTCGCCTCGGGGCGCCAAGCCGTGCTCTTCGAGCGCCAATACGCTCTCCATGGCAGTAAAGCCTGCCGTGCCAATCACCATCGCGTCGCGAGTGGAGATTGAGTCTGGGAGTACCGAAATATAGCGGGTCGGCGCGTAGACGTACTGCGCGAAGCCGCCATCGCGGGCGACCCCGAGTGTCCCACCGTGCAGCGCGACGCGCGTGCCTGTAACGAGGTCCGGGTTGCTCGATACCACGACCGTGCCGGCAGCGTCAACACCACCCGTCAGTGATGAGACCCGACGCACTCGGCTCTTCGCGGTGGCGACCATGGCGTCCTTGAAGTTGATGCCGCTGAAGTCGACCTGGACGAGGACGTCGGTGTCGAGCTTCGCTAGTGGATCGAGGTCACGAACCTCGAGGGTGAGAACTTCATTTATTTCGCTGACTACGAAAGCGCGCATCGGGCCACCTTACGGGACACGAAACTGACTCGACCAATGCGCGTACCATACGAATCATGACGATGATCAAGTTAAACGGCCATCCGACCTGGGCCCGTACCCCCAAAGGCAAGGGCCCCACGGTCGTGTTGATGCACGGGGGCATGAGCAGAAGTGCCACACTTTTGCGGGTCCTCGGACCGCCGCTTTCGAAGAAATACCGGGTCGCCGCGTTCGATCGTCGCGGCCACGGCCGCACCGCCGACACCGGCGAGCCCTTTTCGTACAGCGCCATGGCCGACGAAACGATTGCCTTCCTCGAACTCCTCGATCGACGCGTGCACTTGGTGGGGCACAGTGACGGAGGCAACGTGGCGTTGCTTGTCGCCATTCGCCGACCCGACCTACTGCGTCGTATCGTCGTCGTCGGGGCCAACTACCACCACGAAGGACTGATGCCGATGCCAACTTTCGACACCGAGAGTGATGACTTCGCGCAGTGGGCCGAGCGTTACGGTCATCATTCACCCGACGGGGCCGGGCACGCCAAGGAGGTCGAGGAAAAGACAACGGTGATGACCTTTTCGGAGCCGACATTGACCACGGCTGAGCTCATGACGATCGCTGTTCCGACGCTGGTGATGGCCGGTGACGACGATGTGGCGACGCTCGGCCACACCTGTTCGATGTACGAAGCAATTCCCCAGGGCCAGCTGGCCATCGTGCCCGGCACTTCGCACCAACTGCTCAAGGAGCGAACGAAGGAGAGCGTGGGCATCATTCTCCACTTCCTGGCCATGAAGGTGCCGCCCGTCACCTTCATGCCGATTCGGCGACTGTCGACGGACGTCAACGACTAAAGAAATCGTGCTCCAATTCAACGGAGTCGGTACAATTGCCCCAATGTGGACGCGGCTCTCACTCGCGCGCACCCGTCTCGTTACTAGGTGGGGAGCGCTCGGCGGACTGGGCAGCGACGCAATTCTTTACGGATTGGCGGCGGTCTTCGCGTTGGGACTCGGTCTCACCTCCAAGGAACCGGCCCAGTGGCAGTGGGGTTACCTCGCCTTTATTCCCTACGCTCTCTTCGCCGTACTTGCCTTGATGCTCGCTCGATTGAAGTTGCAGCGGACACTCATGGTCCGCGCCGGCCTGCTCGGACTCGTGCTACTGGGTAGTGTAGCAATTCCTCTGGGCCTCGAAACGAAGTGGCGCGTCGCTCAACCTGAGATTGGTGTGATCCACCGAGCGGGGGACTACCTCAGCGAGGGAAAGAATCCCTACCCCTCGTACTACAAGCACGGTAAATTGATCAATCCGATTCACGGACTCCCGGGTTACGAATCGTTCTTCCCGTATTTCCCGTTGATGGGCGTCTTCGGACTACCCTCGGCCGAAACCCATCGTGGAAAGGGTCTCACCGATCCGCGCATTGCAATGTCGCTCTTAACCTTGATGGCTAGTTGCTTAGCGTTAGGTCTCCTGCGGGCATCAGGTCCCAAAAAGATTCGAGTGGCGCAGTTCCTCCTCGCTCTGCCGACCGGCGCACTGTTTTTGTCGACGGGTGGTGACGACATGCCGATTCTTGCGCTCATGTTGTTGGGTGTTGTTGCGTTGCAACGTCGAAAGAACAACTTTGCGGGGATCAGTCTCGGACTAGCTGCGGCAATGAAGCTCACCGCGTGGCCCATAGCAATCGGAGCACTGCTGGTAGCACGTGACGCGAAGAATCGCACTACGTGGTACCGGGTCGCTGGATGGAGTGCGGCCATACTTCTCGTTACCGTGGCGCCCTTCGCTTTTCGCGACCCGTGGGCTTTCATGTCCAACGTGTTTGCGTTTCCACTCGGTCTTACGGGCGTAACATCGCCGGCTGCGAGTGCACTGCCGGGTCACATCCTGACGACGATTTGGGCGCCACTTGGTCACGTGTTGGCGCCTGTGACATTCCTCGTCGGAGGATATTTTCTCTCGAAGTACGTTCGCAGCAACTGGCCGCTATCACTGTCGAAACTGCTCGCGATCCTCAGTCTCGTGTTCCTCACCATGATGTGCGTGGCGTCAGCGACTCGCATCGGCTACATAATTTATCCGCTCAATTTCGCGCTATGGTCCTGGGCCTGTCAAGAAGCACTCGTGCCGGCGGAGCCGGAGCTTCAGACCGTTTCTGAGTTCTGATAGATCCGAAACGTCCAGTAGGTTGCATTCTTGGTGGTCGATGTGACCGTGACGCCGACAATCCAGTAGAAGCCGTCGTTGCCGGCCTTTTGAAATAACTCCTGTGGAGTGCCGTTACTCGCACCGTGTGAAAAGAGTGACCACCCTCTCGCCTCCAATTGCGAGTTGTAAAAGGCCAATAATGAACCGCTCGTGGTGGGCGTGACGACGGGGTCGTAGCAGTCGAAGTCACCGGCTCCGGCGTTGGGGATATTGGCACCCTTCTGCGAGGTGGTCCCTTCGGGAACCACGAAGGCGTCGTTGATGTTGGAGGGGATTTCGGTCGAACTGCGGCAGTAGTCAAGCACCACAGCCGATGGCGCCTTCGTAAGACCGCCAACCACAATGGGAATGGTTGACGGGGTCGACGAGACGCCTTGATCCGATATGAGATTAATGACCATGAACACGAGGAGCATCAGGACTGCGACGCCTAGGACCGCGGCCGCGGGCAGGATGCTCGTTGTCGTCGTCAACGGCGCCTTGGGTTCGTCGCTCATTCTCCCCATCCCAGATGGTCGATGGGACCTCGACCTCGCCCGAGCTTCCAGTCGGCGGCGCTCGTGAGCGCGGCTAGCACGAATGACTTCGCATCTTTCGTGGCGTCGGCCACACTTCGACCGAGGGCTAGACCAGCACACAAGGCCGCTGAGAGAGAACAGCCCGTGCCGTGGTCGTTGGACGTCTCGACGCGTTCGGCGTCGAAGATGACGACATCATTTCGTGAAACCAGAATGTCGGGTGCGTGGTTGGCGCTCGGGGAGTGCTCGACGAAGTGTCCTCCCTTCACGAGTACGTAGTGCGGTCCAAAGTCCAAGATGGCTACACCGAGCGCCACCATGTCATCGGGAGTCTTCACGTCGCTCACGTCAATGCCGCAGAGAATTGCCGCCTCTCGAAGATTGGGCGTCACCACTTCGGCGAACCTGAGGAGGGCGTGACGATACGCCTCGACGCCACCGTCTTGCATGAGTACTTGCCCAGTCGATGAAACAAGGACGGGGTCCACTACCAAATGAGGAAGGAGTCCCTCGCTCGCGAGTTGCGCCACGCGTTCGACGGTCGCTGGCTGGGCCAGCATGCCGGTTTTAACTGCGCTGACTTCAAAGTCGCTGACGACGCTGAGCACTTGAGCGACGACGACGTCGGGTTCGATGTTGGAGACCGCGGTGACGCCGATCGTATTTTGCGCCGTCACCGCGGTCACGGCGGTCGTACCGTGGAGTTCGAAGGCGCTGAAGGTTCGCAGATCGGCCTGGATGCCGGCACCACCTCCAGAGTCAGATCCGGCGATGGAAAGAACGCTTAGCGGTTGCACTTAGTCCACCTTAGTAACGTCGTCCGTGACGGTTAGTACGCTGGCACCGTGGGAGATCTTTTTCAGGTCGGGTCGGTTAGTTCAACCTCGCGCCTCGTCGTCGGCACCGGTGGGTTTCGCTCTATGGACGTGCTCGCCGATTCGCTCGTCGCCTCCGAAGCGACAATTGCCACGGTGGCCCTTCGTCGTGTCGATCCCAACGTCGAAGGCTCGATTTACGATCTATTGGGGCGCCTGAACTTCTCTCTCCTACCGAATACGGCCGGATGCTTTAGCGCCGCTGAGGCGGTCAAGGTCGCCGAACTAGCCCGCGAAGCTTTTGAGACGAACATCGTAAAACTCGAAGTGATTGGCGACGACGTGACGTTGTTGCCCGACACGACTGAAACGCTTCGCGCGGCCGAGCAGCTCGTTCACGCTGGCTTCGAAGTGTGGGTTTATACATCTGATGACCTCATCGTCGCACAGCGCCTTGAGCAGTTGGGGTGCGTCGCGGTGATGCCCCTCGGGTCGCCTATTGGCTCTGGACTCGGCATTCGAAACCCCCACGCGATTGCCCTCATCTGCGAACGCCTGGGCGTGCCGGTGTTGCTCGACGCTGGCGTCGGGACGGCTTCGGATGCGGCCCTTGCAATGGAACTGGGCTGCGAGGGGGTACTCGCGGCCTCCGCCATTAACCGCGCGATTGATCCGGTCACCATGGCTGAAGCGATTAGGGATGGCGTCAAAGCCGGTTTCAGCGCCCGAAAGGCCGGCCGTATTCCCCCTCGTCTGCATGCCGAAGCGTCGTCGCCGACGCTTGGTCGACCAGATTTATTTGCCGAGTAACCGATCGCGAAACTACACTCGTGTAGTCCGTGGCGATAGTCTGGACAAACCTCGGTCGGGGGGGAAACGATAATGACAGATTCCTTAGCAAGTGGATTTAGTGGACCGATGGTCTGTCGCCTCACCGGCGTCACGTACCGTCAGTTGGACTACTGGGCGCGTACGGACCTCGTGACGCCGTCAATCACGCCCGCCCACGGTAGTGGCTCCAAACGCACCTACTCCTACTCCGACGTGCTCGAGGTGAAAGTTATCAAGTCACTTCTCAACTCGGGCGTCGCTCTCGCCAGAGCGCGCCAGGCCGTTGAATGCTTACGCAACTCTTTAGGCGCCGATCTCGCCTCCAGCAGCCTCGTAATGAGTGACGCCGGATCGGTGCTCGCACGAGGTGACGGCGACCTGGTCGACCTCCTTCGTGGGGGACAGGGCGTCTTTAACATCGTGCCATTGGCGAACGTGGTCGCCGAACTCTCGACCACTATCCGTCAAACGCAACTGGCAACGTCGGAGAGGGAGACCCGTTCGGCGTGAGCGACCTTTCGCCGATCGACGACTCTCGTCGACGGCACCCCAGCGTTGAATCCTGTCCGCGGGACCATTTCGCCCACCCCAGTGAGAAGGCCTTCGCTCGCCTCCTCAATCTTTACGGCTTCGCGTGGTCCTATGAGCCCGTCGAGTTTCCACTCGAGTGGAATGAGAAAGGCGAAACTATTCGTGCTTTCCGTCCCGACTTCTACTTACCCGAGCGTCGACTGTTCATTGAACTGACCGTGCTCGAACAACGTCTCGTAACCAAGAAGAATCAGAAGGTCCGCGCCTTTCGCACCCTCTACCCTGAAGTGGAACTCCTCGTTGTCTATCAACGTGACTTTGTGGCGTTGCTCCAACAACATGGTCTTGGGACTCTGGCCGGTCTCGCAGCCTAAGGTTATTGACGTGACCGACCGGCGCCCTTTTCTCTACGACGCGCACGTTCGGTTAGGCGCAAAGATTGTTCCCTTTGGCGGGTGGGAAATGCCTTTGCAGTACACCACGGGGACCGTGGCTGAGCACTTGGCCTGTCGAAATGACGCCGTAGTCTTTGACGTCAGTCACCTTGGGACGGTGCGATGCGACGGAGAGGGCATGTTCGATGCTCTCCAGTCAACGCTCACGAACAACCTCACGAAGGTCGGTCCCGGTCGAGCGCAGTACACCCATCTCTTGAACTATGAGGGCTTTGTCGTCGACGACATCATCGTGTGGTGGGTCGGCGACAACGAGTTTGATGTCATGCCCAACGCCTCAAATACCTCGGGTGTCACCGGGGCACTGCCGGGCGTCGATGTGACGTCGGAGCGCTGCATTCTGGCGGTGCAGGGTCCGCGCGCGAGGGCGAAAGCGGCCGCCGTGGATTTTCGATTTGGCGACGTCAGCCGCTTTCGGGTAACGCGATTCGACTACGCGGGCGTCGAAGTCCGCGTCGCCGGCACCGGCTATACCGGCGAAGAGGGCCTGGAAATTGCGGTACCCAACGAAGCGGCCGAAGAGCTGCTCGCCAAACTGGTCGACGCCGAGATAACGCCCGCGGGACTCGGTGCTCGTGACACCCTTCGTCTCGAAGCCGCGCTACCCCTCTACGGTCACGAACTCAGTCTCTCGTCG
>CAJDUS010000048.1_pt1 | contig 15736 bp, 15 predicted proteins | sample 7390831 | NCBI WGS metagenome assembly CAJDUS01 (sample SAMEA7055684, study PRJEB34461) | soil metagenome | biome: terrestrial ecosystem; feature: Peninsula; material: soil | place: Antarctica | collected 2016
GTGACCGGGCGAGCACGGCGGGCAGGTCGATGACATCCATCAGGGGGTTCGTGGGCGACTCCAGCCACAACAGCGAAGCGCCCTTGAGCGCGGCTTCGTACTGATTGCTCACAGTTTTCACCGTGACAATTTCTGCGCCCATCGTCGTGAAGTACTGCTGTGCAATAAGACGCGTCGTGTAATAACTCTCTTCCAGCATGACCACACGCGTGCCTGGTTTCACCATGACCGCGAGGACGGCCGGAATGACGACGATCGGGAGGAGTTGGCTGTCACCTCGCGCAACGAGGACCCACAAGAAGACGTAGAAGAGGACGCCCACGACGATCATGGTGCGCGTCATCGTCATTTGTCGAGACCTCCGAAACGGCGCTCGCGCTGTTGGAACTCCTCGACCGCGTCAAAGAGGTGTTCGCGCCGAAAGTCCGGCCAGAGCACGTCGGTGAAGACGAGCTCCGAGTAGGCCATCTCCCAGAGCAAGAAGTTAGAGATCCGGAACTCCCCCGAGGTGCGAATGACCAGATCGGGATCGGGCAGTTCGGGGTGATAGAGCCGGCTGCGCAACGCCTTCTCGTCAATCTTGTTGGCCGGCACCTTGTCGACCACGAGTTGGGCCACGGCGTCGATGATCTCGGCGCGACCGCCGTAATTAAAGGCAATGTTGAGCGTCATGGCCTTGTTGGCGCCCGTGAGCGACTCGGCGCTGTCCATGTTCTTTAGGACCTTCTTCGGCACCCGCCAGTCGCGGCGTCCCGAGAACGTGATACGAACGCCCTGCTCGTGCAGCTCGTGCTGACGGCGTTGCAACAGGCCACTGTTGAAGTTCATGAGGTAGCGGACCTCGTCAACGGGACGACGCCAGTTCTCGGTCGAAAAGGCGTAGACGGTTAGGACCCGCACGCCCAAGGAGAGCGCGCCGTAGGTCGTGTCGAGGAGACTGGCCTCACCGGCGCCGTGGCCGACGGTCCGCGCCAGACCTTGACGTTGCGCCCAGCGACCGCTGCCGTCCATGACAATCGCCACGTGTTTTGGGATAACACCCCCGTTGAGGGACGTGGGAATCGGTAGCGGACGCGGATCGGGCACGTAAGAAACTTAGTTCGTGGTTCTACGAGCACTCTCATTGAAAACCCTAAGGTCGAACGGTGAAGAGTTTCGATCCCGACGAGGAATCGGTCTACGTCGAACCCGACGACGACAAGGGCGTACAGCTCGACGACGTCATCGACATTGACGCCGAGCGGGCATTGGCACTCCTCGACCTCATCACACACGACCTTCCGGGCGGCGGCGAGAGTCGCGACGGTCAACGCGCAATGGTTCGCGCCGTCGCCGCGGCCCTCTCACGACGCCGAACGACGGTCATCGAAGCCGGCACTGGTATTGGCAAGTCGCTGGCCTACTTGATCCCGGCCGTCATGTCGGGACAGCGAGTCGTCGTGGCAACGGCGACCAAGAACCTCCAGGATCAGTTAGCGCAAAAAGATGCCCCGACCGTGGCCGCGCACGCTCCGGGCGTGCGAGTCGCGGTTTTAAAGGGTAAGCAGAACTACATCTGTCGTAACCGCATCCAGAGTGTGAGTGGCGCGGCGCAACTTAGTTTCGACGACGGATCCGACGTACCCGAGGGTGTCGCCGACCAGATGCGACGCATCCTTCGCTGGTCCAACGAGACCGAGACCGGCGACCGCGACGAACTGCCCTTCGAGGTTGATCACCGCGCGTGGCGCGGTCTCTCGGTGACCCCTCAGGAGTGTCTGCACCGCACGAACTGCCCCCAGGGTCAAAACTGCTTCGCCGAACTGGCGAAGGACCGCGCCGCCGAGTCGTCAATCCTCATTGTCAATACCCACCTCTACGCGAGTCACATTGCGTCGGGATCGATGTTGTTACCGGCGCACGAGTTCGTCGTCTTCGACGAAGCGCACGAGATCGTCGACATTTTCGCATCCCTGCTCGGCACCTCGCTCAACGCCACACGACTGCGGGCCCTAGCCGGCGTGGCCCGTCCCCTACTCGACTCGTCCTTTGGCGAGCGCGCGCTCGATCTCGTCTCGGTCGCCGACCGGTTCGCTACGTCACTACAGGCGCAGTACGACAGCGGCGAGTTAACCGGACTCGCCGAGGACTGCGTACGCGAACTGGGCCGGGCCAACGAACTCGTGACGGTGCTCGTTGAGGGACTGCGTTCCCTAGAGCCGGGCGGTGCGGACAACGAAGCGCGCAAGATCCGCGCACTCGGACCGGCCATTCACCTCGCCAACGACCTCGCGCGGGTGAACCGAGTTCGTGACGGCGAACTGTTGTTCCTCTCTAAACGCGACCGCGAAGTCGATGTGGAGATCTCGCTCGTTGACGTGGGACCACGGCTGCGCGACGACCTCTGGGGTTCGGTCACGGCCATTCTTACGAGCGCCACGATCCCCGACACCCTGCCCCGGAGCCTCGGCCTCGACGACACGGCCATAGCGCACTTCGAGAGTCCCTTCGACTACCAGGCCAATTCGTTGCTCTACGTGCCCGAGGGTTTCCCCGGGCGCAATGAACCAGGCGCCGAAGCGGCGATCATCGAGGAGTTAATCGAGCTCATCACCGCCGCCGGCGGACGCACGCTGGCCCTCTTCACCAACCGCGCCGTGATGAACCGCGTCGCCGAAGCTGTCGAACCTCGGCTGGACACCGACGTCCTCGTCCAGGGAACACTGTCGCGCCAGCGCATCATCGAAGAGTTCCGCGACAACGCCGCGGCCAGTCTCTTTGCGGTGACGAGCTTTTGGCAGGGCATCGACGTGCCGGGTCATTCGCTCAGCCTCGTGACGATCGACCGTTTGCCCTTCGCCGTGCCCAACGACCCGCTCGCCGAGGCGAGGCGCGCGAAGTCCGATCGTCCCTTCTACGAGGTCGACCTCCCGCGCGCGACGATGCTGCTCGCCCAGGGGGTCGGACGCCTTATTCGCAACAACACCGACCGCGGCGTAGTCGCGGTCCTCGACACCCGCCTCGCCCAGTCCAGTTACCGCTCGGCGATGTTCAAGAAATTGCCCGCGATGAGGCGCACCAGGGACAAGAGCCAGGTCCACACGTTCCTGCGTGAACTGCGCGAAAGTCCAGTCGTCCCTTGAAGTGACCGCTACAACCCACTTCGGTCGCCACAATCGAATACACTACTTATTCACTAGTAAAAGTTGATTGGAACCTCAGTGAGCATTGACCTCTATATCGTCCTCGGCAGTGCCGTCGTCGGACTCCTCGTCGGATTAACCGGCATGGGCGGCGGCGCCCTCATGACCCCAATGCTCGTGCTGCTCTTTGGCATTACGCCCTCGGCGGCCATTGCCTCGGACCTCATGGCCGCACTCTTTATGAAGCCGGCCGGGGTCGCCATCCACTGGCGCCGCAAGACCGTCAACAACGACATCGTCAAATTCCTCTGCTTGGGCTCCGTGCCCGCCGCCTTCGCCGGCACGTTCGTCATGCATCTACTCGGCCACAGCGCACTCGCCGAGCATCGACTCCAGATCCTGCTCGGTTCGGCCCTCATCATCGGCGCGCTCGCCATCTTTTACCGCTCGGTCTTCGTCGAGGCGCCGCCGACGGGACTCGAACACGCCCGGGTGCGCAAACTTCCCACGGTCCTCATCGGTGTCGTGGGCGGCTTCATGGTCGGTCTCACGTCAGTCGGCGCCGGCTCACTGATTCTCGTGCTCTTGGTGATCATCTACCCGACCCTCAGTAACGGTCAGTTGGTCGGTACTGACCTCACCCAGTCGTTACCCCTGACGCTGAGCGCCACGCTCGGCACCTTGTTGTTCTCTCACGTCGACTTCTCGCTCACCACGTCGATCATCATCGGCAGCGTGCCCGCCGTCGTGGTCGGCTCGCTCTTGTCGTCGCGATCGAACGGCTACCTGCTTCGCCGCATCATTACCGGGGTCGTGCTGGTGAGCGGTCTCAAGTACGTAGGGGTTCCGACCGACGCACTCGGCATCATCGCGCTCGTCGTATGTGCGCTCATTGTCTTCATTAGTGTGCGCCATTGGCGCCGAGGCCAACGAGTACTGCTCGCCGCTACGGCGTCAGTACCCGAAACGGTCGAGAGTGTCGTCGCGCTTCTGCCAGCCGGGCTCGACCGAGACCTTTAGCTCGAGGAAGCAACCTTCGGGTAGTTGTCGTCGTGCCGCGATGCCGACGTCCTTTAGGAGTTGACCACCCTTGCCGATGACCATTCCCTTCTGCGATTCGCGTTCGACGAGGATCTCGACCACGATGTGCGGCCATTCGAACTCAATCACTCGACAGTGAATCGAGTGTGGCAGTTCCTGCTTCGTTTTTCGCACTAACTGTTCGCGCACGAGTTCGGCCACCCACATCGCCTCGGGCACGTCCGAGACTTCATCGGCGGGAAAGAGAAACGGCGATTCGGGCATGGCCCTCTTCACGTACTCAATCAGTGCCTCGGTGCCTTCGGCGGTCTTGGCCGACACCGGAAAGTACTCCACGCGCTCCGTGACGCCCTCCAGATTCAGTTCGGCCGCCAACTCCGCGACCGCTTCGGTCGCGGCTACCAGTTGGGCCACGACCGAATCACGCCCGGCCTTATCTATCTTGTTCACCACGACGCAGGGCAGCGGACCCTGGGGGCTGCGAGCGTTGCGCAACATCGTCGCCAACACGTTTCGGTCGCCCGGGCCAATGGACGAACTGGCCTCAATGACCGCGAGAATTACGTCAACGCCGTCAGCGGCGGCGCGCGCCGTGTCGTTCAGCCGTCCGCCGAGGGTTGTCTTGGGACGGTGTATTCCCGGCGTATCCACGAAGATGATCTGCACGTCCTCTTGGGTCAAAATGCCCCGAATCGCCTGACGGGTGGTGTTGGGCGACGCGGCGGTAATGGAGACTTTGGTGCCGACGACCTGGTTGAGGAGCGTCGACTTGCCGACGTTCGGGCGCCCGATGATGGCGGCAAAACCCGAGTAGGTCACGTGGCGCTCACGGGCGACTCGACGAGGACCTCTTCCACGCGACGTCCGTCGAGTCGCAGCACCGTCAGCCGGTAGCGCCTCGTGGCGTAGACGTGGCCGACCTCGGGCACGCCACCGGCTAAGTCCATGACGAGTCCACCAATGGTGTCCCACCCGTCCTTGGGCAGCGCCAGTCCGTATTCAACGTTGACGTCGTCAATGTTGAGCCGTCCGCTCAGCTCTAACCCGTGCTCGATGGTCCTCACGTCGTCCGGGTCCTCAATGCTCGGGTCCGATTCGTCGGTGATCTCACCGACGAGTTCTTCGAGGATGTCCTCTAACGTCACGAGCCCGGCCGTGCCGCCGTATTCGTCAACCACGACGAAGAGGTGAGTCTTGGCGCGACGGATTTCGGTCAGTAACGACGCAACGCGCTTGGTCTCGGGAACGAACTCGGCCACTCCCATGTGTTCGCGTAACAGCTCGTCACCCTGGCCGTTGGCGACGAGTCCGGCGAGGTGGCGAAGATTGACAATCCCGACGACGTCGTCGACACCCTCGCCGAGCACCGGGAGACGTGAACGCCCCGACGCAATCGAGAGCTCGAGCGCGTGGTGCACCGTCTCGTTATCGCCAATATCCACCATGTCGATGCGCGGCACCATCACCTCGCGCACGATGGTGTCACCGAACTCAATGACTGAGTGAATGAAGTTGCGTTCTTCGGATTCAATGGCGCGGTCCTCGTGGGCGACGTCGGCCATGGCGAGCACTTCGGACTCGGTGACGCGCGAACTTCGCGCGGTTGGGCCGAACCAGCCAATCACCGTGTCGGCAATGGAGAGGAGAAACGCGGATATCCACTTAATGGGCCAGAACTTTAAGATCCGTCGCACGATTGGGGCGGCCGTCAGGGCCGCACTGTCGGGGTGTTGCACCGCGTAGTTCTTGGGGATGGCCTCGAAGATCACGAAAATGACCACGACTTCGCCGACGGTCGCGACGAAGACGCCGGCGGCACCGAAGAGCCGCCCGGCGAGCACACCGACCATGGTCGCCGACACCAGCTGACAGATGAGCACGAGCAGGAGAATGGTGTTGAGGAATTTCTCCGGTGACTCGGAGAGTTCGACGAGCGCCTTGGCCCCGTGGCGGCCCTGGTCGCGCAACGAGCGCGCCCGGGACTTGTTCATTCGCACCAGCGATGTTTCGGCGATGGCGAAGAAGCCCGACACCATCAAAAGAACGGCGACGGTGATGCTGAGGTACGTGTCACTCATCGACCACGAAGCGGCGATCACGACGTGGTCTTTCGGTAGTGACGCGTCAGCAGTACCTGTTCGCGCGCCTCCATCCGTTCGGCCTCCTCGTCAACGACGTGGTCCCAACCAAGCAGGTGCAGGACACCGTGAACGACGAGCAGCGCAATCTCGTCGTCGAAGGTGACCTCGTGTTCAACGGCGTTTCGTGCGGCGACCGCCGGGCAGATGACGATGTCGCCGACCAGTTGGGGGATCTCGGGCAGGGGCGACTCCCCCGGACCACTCCCGCCGGCGTCGGGGACGCGTCCCGAGGGCTCGGGCTCGTTGTCGATCGGGAAACTGAGGACGTCGGTTGGCCCTTCCTTGCCCATGAACTGCATGTTGAGGGCCGCGATGGTCGACTCGTCGAGGAAGATGAGTGAGACTTCGGCGAGACCGCGCACCCCCTCGTCGGTCAACGCACCATTGGCCAGCGCCACCCAGCGTTCGAGGTCGATGGACTCGTCGTGCTGCTCGTCGGCAGCGTAGATGTCGATGCTCACGACTCGTGGGTGTCGTAGGCGGCGACGATGTCGGCGACGATGCGGTGTCGTACGACGTCCTTGGCGCTGAGGTGGATGAAACTTATTCCCTCCACGTTCCAGAGGATCTTCTCGATGGTCGCTAGTCCAGAGTGCTTGCCGTTGAGGTCGACCTGGGTGACGTCGCCGGTCACCACGGCCTTGGAGTTAAAGCCGATCCTCGTGAGGAACATCTTCATCTGCTCGGGCGTGGTGTTCTGCGCCTCGTCGAGGATGATGAAGGAGTCGTTGAGGGTGCGTCCGCGCATGAAGGCGAGCGGCGCCACTTCAATGGTGCCATTGGCGATGAGGCGTTGCGCGCCCTCGGGCCCGACCATGTCGTAGAGCGCGTCGTAGAGCGGGCGCAAATAGGGGTCAACCTTGGCCATGAGGTCGCCGGGCAAGAAGCCCAGGTGCTCTCCCGCTTCCACGGCCGGACGGGTGAGGACGATGCGCTGCACCTGGCGACGGTGCAGGGCCTGGACGGCCTGGGCGACGGCGAGATAACTCTTACCGGTTCCGGCCGGACCGATCCCGAAGGTGATGATCGAGGTGTCGATGGCGTCGGTGTAGCGCTTTTGGCCGGCGGTGGAGGGTCGAACGGCCTTACCCTTGGCGCTTCGCACGACTTCGTGGCGCAGGACCTCACTAGGGCGAAGGTCGTCGTCGACCATGTCGATGGTGCGCGCGATCTTGGCGGTGTCGAGACCTTGACCGCTCTCGAGGACGAGGACGAGTTCGTCAAAGAGACGCAGCACCTTGGCGGCGTCGGGACCACTGACCGAGATCTGGTTTCCCTGGACGCGGATCTTGGAGTTGGGGAACGACTTCTCCACCACGCGAAGGTGTTCGTCGCGCGGACCGAGCAGGCTCGCCATCAAATGGGTATTCGGTACGAAGGTGGTCGCCGTGAGGGCCTCTTGGGCCGTGGCATCAAAGGTCATCCGGGTGGCCACTCCATTCGACGCCCGCCGAGGACGTGCATGTGGAGATGGGGAACTGACATCTGGGCGTCGTGGCCGACGTTAAAGACCAAGCGGTACCCGCTCTCGCGCACGCCTTCGTCGTCGACAACCCGTTGGGCGAGGAGGATCAGGTCGTCGACGATGCCGCCGTGCGTGCTCGCAATCTCGTCGGCGCTCGTGATGTGCTCCTTCGAGATGACGAGCACGTGGACCGGAGCTTGGGGAGCAATGTCGTAGAAGGCGTACGCGCGATCACTCTGCGCCACGGACTTCGACGGAATCTCCCCCGCAACAATTTTGCAAAACAGGCAATCACTCATGTAGTGCCCTCATCTTTACTCACTGCGCTTCATTCCGGCGGTAAATCCCCAGTCACCAGCGCCGAAGGCGAGCAATGTTGCCGCCGCCACCCCGGCCGTTTCGGCGCGCAACACCGTCGGACCGAGCGTTCGTCGAGGATGCGCCGTCCATTCGCCGGGCGCCCATCCGCCCTCGGGACCAACCGCCGCCGCACGAACGCCGCCCCAGTCGGGGTCGCCGTCAAAGTCGCAGATCGCCACGCTCAACGCTACGTCGCTCACCCGTACGGGATCGTCCACGACGACGTCGTAGGTTCGCCGGCACTGACCGTTGGCCTCGTTCGCAATTCGGCGCCAGCGCGCGACGATCTTGTCGCGCACTTCACCCTTGAACTTCACGACGACGCGTTCGCTCGCGAGCGGCACGATGCGAGTGACGCCGAGTTCGGTGGCCTTGGCAATGACCCATTCACTGCGGTCGCCCTTTAACGGCGCGAGGTACAGCGTCGTCTCGGGGGTTGGCGCATCAACGTGGACGGGCGTCACGCGGTGCAGCGCGTGGTCGCCCACTTCGCACAGCGACCACGAGCCTTGGCCGTTGGTCACGACGATCTCTTCGCCGGCGCGCGCGCGCAGTACCGTGCGCAGGTGGTGTTCGTCGACGTCACTCAGCACGGGTGCGTTCGGATCGTCCACGCGAAACTGCGCGAGCGCGCCAACGCGACGGGGCCACTCGAGGTGGGTCACTTCTTCGCTTTGCGTCGGTGGAACAGTCCCCCGCTCGCCTCGGCGACCGCTTCACCGCGATGGCTCGCCAACTGGCGCAGCAGATCTTCCGACGTGGCGTCGAGTTCGGTGGGCACGTCAACAACCAAATGGACGTAGAGGTCGCCGCGCCCACGGCCGTGGAGATGCTCGACGCCCTCGTGACGAAAGCGCTGCACCGTGCCATTGGCGCTGCCGGCACTCACCTCGACGCTCAGCGTGGCGCGAAGCGACGGGACCTCAATCGTGGCCCCGAGGACGGCCTGCGTGAAGGCAATGTGGGCCTCGTGGTGCAGATCGTCGCCATTTCGCAAAAAGCGACTGTCCGGTTGCACGCGCAGGTGGACGAAGAGGCGCCCGTTGGGTCCGCCGCGCGGTCCGGCCGGACCGCGGTCGGCCAAACGCATGGTGGACCCGTCCTCGACGCCGGCCGGCACTTGGACCGTTAACGTCGTCGTCTGGTTGCGTCGGCCTTCGCCGCGACAGTCGCTACAGGGCGTTTCAATGCGTGACCCCATCCCCCCACAGCGCGAACACGCCATGGCGGTCATCATTTGGCCAAAGATCGAGTTGCGAACCCGTCGAACTTCTCCGAGTCCCGCACACTCGAGACACGTCGTTGGTGAGGTCCCGGGCGCACATCCCGAGCCGTCACACGTAGTGCATCGACTTGCCAACGTGACCGTGACCTCGTGGGTTGCGCCGAAGGCGGCGTCGTCGAGCGTGATGTCGAGAGAGATCTCGGCGTCGGGACCGGGTTGGGGTCCGCGTCGCTGTTGGCTCTGGCCGCCCATGCCGCCAAAGAACATGTCGAAGATGTCCTGGACCGAGCCGCCGCCGAAGGGATTTTGGCCCGCGCCAACGTCGGAGCCGAATCGGTCGTAGTTGGCACGACGCTCGGGGTCCGAGAGGATCTCGTAGGCCTGGGAGACCTCTTTGAACTTGGCCTCGGCCCTGGGGTCGTCCGGGTTGGTGTCGGGATGGAACTGTCGAGCGAGTTGTCGATAGGACTTCTTTAGTTCGTCGGGCGTGCAGTGCTGGTCGACTTCCAAGACGGCGTAGAGGTCGGCACTAGGCATTGACGTCGTCTCCCGCGAAGTGGCGCGTCAACTGCGCCGACACCACTTCGGCCGCGGCCATTGCTTCCTTGTACTTCATGCGCGTGGGACCAAGGAGACCCACGGCCCCGGCCGGCGAGCCGTCAATGGTGACCGGCGCCACGATGAGGGCACAGGCGAGGAGCGGCTCGTAGCCGTGTTCGGCCCCAATGGCCACCGAGAGCCCCTGATCGAGCATGTCCTGGACGAGGGACACGACGAGCAGTTCCTGTTCGAGAATGGCCAGCACCTGGCGCACCGTCTCGACGCCGTGAAAGGCTTGGGCGACGTTCGACGATCCGCCAATGAAAACTTGCTCGCCGTCCATGACTGGTTGTGACGCGTGGAGTGTGGCCACGGCCTCTCGAACGAGCGACGCCTCGTGATCTTGGCGCGACGGCACCTGCACGCGCGACTCCAGGGTCGTGCCAATGAGGAGCGCGTTTAACTGCTTGGACGCTTCCATTACCTCCTTATGCGTGGCCTCAAAGCTCGGCGTGAGGCTGTGCTTGACGACCGAACCATCGGAGAAGACCGTCACGAGGAGATGGTGTCGCGAATCGAGGTTGACCAATTGCACCGACAGGATGGAGGCGTGTGCGTGGCTCGCGCCAACGACGACCGAGGTGTAGCTGGTCATCTGGCTGAGCAGCGTGGAGGTCTGCTCGAGGACGTCCTCCACCTCGCCGCGAACGCCGGCGAAAAAGTCCTTCACCTGTTGCTGTTGGACAGTACCGAGCACCCCCGACGCGAGATGATCAACGAAGTAGCGATAGCCCTTGTCGGTCGGGATGCGTCCGGCCGACGTGTGGGGCTGGGCGAGGTAGCCCTCGCGCTCGAGGGCGACCATTTCCGAACGTACGGTGGCCGAGGAGACGTCGAGGTCGGCACTGGCCGCGACGGCCGAGGAACCAACGGGCTGGGCGGTGTCAATGTGTTCGACGACAACCGCTTCAAGGATCGTGGCCTTTCGCGCGTCGAGGTCGATGACGACGGCCGGTGGTCTAGGTACCGCGCGACGGGCCATGCCCCTCCTTGTTAGCAGTCAATTGTACCGAGTGCTAACACGACCGAGGCGTCTTCGCTATCGTCGCTTCATGGAGGAGTTCCCCGTCCTAAAGCGCCACGAGCCAATCCTTAGTGGGCCCGAGCGCGACCAACTGGTGTCGTGGCTCGACTTCTACCGTGCGACGTTGCTGAAGAAGTTCGCCGGTCTCTCGCTCGAGCAGCTATCGCGCACACCGGTCGCCACCTCGTCGATGTCGCTCCTCGGGATTCTGCGCCACATGGCCTTCGTCGAACAAGTGTGGTTCGACGTGTGTTTCGCCGGCGATGAAGTCGACCTGTTCTACAAGCCCCGAGGACCCCGACGCCGACTTCAATGATCTCTCGAGCGCCACACTCGATGCGGTCCTAGACAACTTCGAGCACGTGTGTGAGGACAGACGAATTGGTTCGAGGTCACCAACTCGACGAATTCGTGAAGGCGCCGGGTCGTCGTCGGGACCCGGTCGACCTTCGCTGGATCTATCTCCACATGATCGAGGAGTACGCGCGCCACTGCGGCCACGCCGACATTTTTCGCGAACTAATCGACGGTGCGACCAGCGACTGACTCACCTTCGGGTGCGCCACTCAACACAATCGCCGCTGAGTAAGTTACGGCTTCTTGGTGAACGTCTCGGGCTCGGGAGTCGGTGTCTTAAACGCCGTTTGAACCGGCGCCTTCACCTTTGACTTCTTGGGCTTCTTGGATTCTCTTCCTTGCGGACTTTTCATAGTCCAATCCTACGCCCGCACCGCCGCGCGTCGCCGGGCCGTCGGCGAGGTTCTCAGTCTTCAAGTTTGAGGGCGGCGACGAAGGCTTCCTGAGGAACTTCCACGCGACCGAGGTTCTTCATGCGCTTCTTGCCCTCCTTTTGTTTCTCTAAGAGCTTGCGCTTCCTCGTGATGTCGCCGCCGTAACACTTGGCGAGGACGTCCTTGCGCCGCGCCTTGACCGTCTCGCGGCTGATGATGCGCCCGCCCACCGCCGCCTGGATCGGCACGTCGAACATCTGGCGCGGGATGAGTTCCTTTAGGCGCTCGGCCATGCGTCGTCCGTAGTAGTCGGCGTTGGACTTATGGACAATCGTGGAGAAGGCGTCGACCGGTTCGTGGTTGATAAGCAGGTCGACGCGCACCAGTTGCGAGGTGATGTAGCCACTGGGTTCGTAGTCGAGGCTGGCGTAGCCCTTGGTCCGGCTCTTGAGGGCGTCGAAAAAGTCAATGACAACCTCGGCCAAGGGAATGGTGTAGCGAAGTTCGACGCGGTCGGTTGAGAGGTAGTCCATCTTCACCATCTCGCCGCGGCGACTCTGACAGAGGTCCATGACGGCGCCTAGGTACTCCGAGGGCGTCAAGATCGTGATGTCGAGCATTGGCTCGTCAATGTGGTCGAGTCGGCTGAGGTCGGGCAGCTCGGTCGGATTGTCCACCAGCAACTCGGTGCCGTCGGTGAGAAACGCGCGGTAGACGACCGACGGCGCGGTCGCAATGATGCCGAGGTCGAATTCGCGGTCCAGGCGTTCGCGCACGATCTCCATGTGCAAGAGGCCGAGGAAGCCGCAGCGAAAACCGAAACCGAGCGCCTTGGAGGACTCCGGCTCGTACGTAATTGAGGCGTCGTTCAGCTTTAGTTTGTCGAGGGCGTCGCGCAGGTCGGGCAGATCGTCGCCGTCAATGGGGTAAATGCCACAAAAGACCATTGGTTTGGGATCGAAGTAGCCGTCCAGTGGCGCCGCGGCGGGCCGCGCGGCGTCGGTGATGGTCTCACCCGACCTCGCGCCACCGACGTCCTTGATGCCGGCCACGATGAAGCCCACTTCGCCCGGACCGAGTTGCGCGACCCGGATCATCTCGGGCGTGCGAATGCCGATCTCTTCAATCTCGTGATTCTCGCCGGCCTGCATCATGCGCACGCGCGCGTCACCGCGCAGCGTCCCCTCGACAATGCGAATCGAGCTAATCACGCCGCGGTACTGGTCGTAGTACGAGTCGAAGACCAACGCACGAAGCGCGGCGTCGGGGTCGCCCGTGGGTGCGGGGATTCGCTCGATGATCGCGCGCAGGAGTTCGGGGACCCCCTCACCGGTCTTGGCCGAAATGGAGAGGATCTGGTCGGAGGGTAACCCGAGGACGCGCTCCAACTCTTCCCTGCAGCGCTCGGGATCGGCGGCCGGGAGATCGATCTTGTTAAGGACCGCCACAATCTCGAGGTTGTTTTCAATGGCCTGATAGGACCTCGAGACCTCGTAGCCGAAGTCAACGTGACCGGGCGTGTCGATGAGCTGGATGATGTGGCCCTCGTAGTGGACCCGAACGTTCTGAGCCTTAATCGTGATACCGCGCTCGCGCTCGATATCCATGGAGTCGAGATACTGCGCGCGCATGAGTCGGGGATCGACCGCCCCGGTGATTTCGAGGATGCGGTCCGAGAGCGTGGACTTGCCGTGATCGATGTGCGCAATGATGCTGATGGTGCGAATTTTGCTGAAATCGACGGTCGACGGAGGGGCAGTCACGGTCTTTCAAGGCTACCTGTCACGCGACGAGATCCAACGAAATCGCGCTGCGAGGGTCCCCTGCTAGCATTGACAAGCCCGCAGGACGAAAGTTCCGCGCACTGAGAACGAGGATTTTTGTGGCAAACATCAAGAGTCAAATCAAGCGCAACAAGCAGAACATCGTCGCGCGCGACCGCAACAAAGCTGTCAAGTCGGAACTTCGCACCCGCGTGAAGAACGCCGTCGCCGCTGTTGGCACCGAGGACGAGGAAGCCACTCTGCGTACCGCCATCAAGCGCATCGACAAGGCCGCCACGAAGAAGGTCATCCACAAGAACCAGGCCGCCAACAAGAAGTCCGGTCTGATGAAGCGCATGGCCGCCCTCAAGCAAGAGGCGTAGCAGCCCTTTTAAGTCTGCAGTTCTTCTCCCTAGCGACGCCGCGCGCCCTGAGTCATCTTGGCGAGGCGCGCCACCAGAATCTCAATCACGGTTAGTTCGGTCACGTCCATATCGGTATTGAGGTCCTTACCCCCGTAACTGACACCACCCTTTAACGCGACGTCGGCGTTGGTAATCCAGTGCACCGCCGTCGCGATTCTCTCGGTGCCGAGACGTTGACTCATCTGTAACGACTTCTGCGCGGGAAACCCCTTAATGCCAAGTAGTGCCCCGGCGTCGTCGGCCCCGCGCACGCCGCTCCCCTCGAGTTTGGCCATGCGCAGATAGTGGCGTTGGAGGATGTTCACGATTTGGAGTCCGGCGCGGCCCTTGGAATCGAGCATGCGCCGGGCCACGACAATGGCCTTGGTCGCGTCGCCCGAGTCCACGGCGTCGGTCAAGTCCCACTCGGGCACGTCACCGGCGTCGCCGAGGTAGGGCTCGATGTGCGAGAAGTTGAGCGGAGCCGAACCGTAGATGGTCTGGAGCGTTCGCGCGAGTGCGTCGACGCGCGCCATGTCGTCGCCCAATTGGTCGGCAATTCGCGTAGCGGTGCCGTGGTCAATCGTGACGCGGTACTGGGTCATCTTGGACTCCACGAACGACACGCGGTCGGCGGAGCGCGAACTGACGTTCACCTCGACCACGGAGCCGGCGCCCTTCACGAGCTTGTGTGCCTTCGTACCAACGACCGCCAACACCAGCACCACGTCGGGGGCGGGGTTACCCATCCACGCGAGCACGACGGCCACTTCGTCGGCCAGTAATGACTGGGCGTCGCGCACGACGACCACTCGGCGCGCCACGAGGAAGGGTGGCGTATTGAGCGCTTCCATGACCCGGGGCGTGACCGATTCTCCCCCCGACGTCGTGACGTCCTTCGCCGTGAAGTCTTGTAGGGCGAAGGAGGGGTCGAGGTCGCCCAACGCCTCGGCGATGACGTTGTGCACGGCGTCGTACACCATCGTCGAATCGGTGCCGACCACCACGACACTGGAGCTACTCACGGGGCCACCTGCAACAGGCGATCAATGACGTCGCGCACTCGAACCGAACCCTGGACGTCATGGACCCGAACGATACGACACCCCGCCGTAATGCCGAGCGCCGTCGCGGCGAGGGACGCCTCGCGGCGCTCACCGACCTCGAGGTCGAGGGTCACCCCGAGGAACGTCTTATTAGAAGACGAGAGGAGCAGGGGCCGTCCCAGGCGTGCGAGTTCGTCCGAGTCACGAAGCAGCTGCAGCGACTGGGCGGCGGTCTTTCCGAGATCGAGACCGGCGTCGAGAACAATTCGATTCGTCGCCACGCCGGCGTCGTGGGCGCGCTGTACGCGCTCGAGTAGATACGACGTCACGGTCGCGGTGACGTCGTTGTAGACGGGGCTGGGGTCGGCGAGGCGCGGTCGAAGACGGATGTGCGTGGCGACGACAGTTGCGTCATGTTTCGCGGCGACCTTGAGGTACTCGGGGTCACCAAATCCGCTGATGTCGTTGCCAATTAACGCACCCGCATTGAACGACGCCTCGGCGACCGCGGCGCGCCACGTGTCGACACTGACGGGCACGTCGAAACGTCGCACCAACTCGGTCACGACCGGCACGACCCGAGCGAGCTCTTCGGCTTCACTCACCTCATCGCCCGGACCGGCCTTGACCCCGCCGACGTCGAGGACGTCCGCTCCGTCGTTAACGAGTTGGGCGGCGCGCGAGTACAGCGCGTCGAGGTCGTAGGTCGCGGCCGGTTGGTAAAACGAGTCCTTCGTTCGATTAAGAATGCCCATGACGAGCGCGCGAGTCGTGAGGTCAAAGGTCGTGTCGCCGATCGCGAGTTCGATCGGGT
>CAJDUS010000037.1_pt1 | contig 15178 bp, 13 predicted proteins | sample 7390831 | NCBI WGS metagenome assembly CAJDUS01 (sample SAMEA7055684, study PRJEB34461) | soil metagenome | biome: terrestrial ecosystem; feature: Peninsula; material: soil | place: Antarctica | collected 2016
GGAGGGCCAAGATGCCGACCGGGTGCCCTGACGCCGAGAGGGCAATTGTTCGCAGTTCGGTCGACGTGCCCGCCGTGCCAACGCTGACTGGTTGCCCCGACTGGGGTCCAAGTTGTTCGAGTTCGGCATCGTTCAAGGGCTCACCCGCCGAGGCGACGACTTCCAGCCGGCCCTCTTCGAGCACGAGCAGAGACACGCCCGGAATCGCGAACACTGCGTGGACCGCTGCCACAATTGTCTCCAGGAGATCGTCGACAGGACGGTCGCCGACCAGGTGTTCCGAAAGTTCTGATAGGTGGTGGGCCGCTTCAGTGCTGCGCTGAGCCTCGATTCGCGAGGAGTCGAGACTGGCGACGACTCTCGCCACGAGCACCATGACAATGACGTACACGACCAACGCTGCCCAGTTCTGTGGTTTACCAACGTTGAGGGTCTGGTAGGGGGGGATATAGACGTAGTCGTAGACCAGGAAACCGGCGATGACGCTCGCGATGCCTGCGCTGAAGCCTCCGAGGGCGGCGCCAATGACAACTGGTACGACCAAGATGAGCGCGGCTGTCGACACACTTATATCGGAACGCAGAGGCAACATTGCGAGTCCGAGTACGAAGACACTCGCGACTCCGACAATTGCTCCGACGAATTTCTTAGGCACTAACTCAGTATGGTACAAGCCCCAAAAACGAAGCTGACGAGAGAAAATGAAGAACGTATTAAGGCCAAAGTGAAATATTGAAGAACCAGTTACGACGTTAATCAGAAAACTGGGTTCATGGCAGATTTCTACTCAGTAATAGGCATTCTGGGGTTCGCTCTGGCGATGCTCGGACTGATTTGGTTGTTGGAGCGCGTATGAACTTTTCCCAAATTACACTTCTCGTTGTCGCCGTGGCGATGTTCGTCTACGTGGGCTACGCATTGTTCAAGCCCGAGAAATTCTAAATGGGTTTCTTCCTCACTCTCGTCCTCCTGGTCGTCACGCTCGGCTTCGCGTGGCGCTATATCGGGTCCTATATGGCGGCGGTCTTTGACGGCCGAGTGCATTTCTTGGGCTTTATCGAGCGTCGAATCTACCGGCTCCTCGGCACGAGTCCCGAACAGGAACAATCTTGGAAGCGTTACGCCGGGGCGCTGATTGTTTTTTCCGCGGTGTCCATTCTCTTTACGTACGCGATTCTTCGTCTTCAGGGATCGCTGCCCCTCAACCCCCAACACTTCGGTGCGGTCGGCCCGGCGTTGAGTTTCAATACCGCCTCGTCGTTTCCCACGAACACAAACTGGCAGAACTACGGCGGTGAGACGACGATGTCGTATTTCTCACAGATGGGTGCATTAGCGGTCCAGCAGTTCGTAACGCCTGCCGTTGGAATCGCTGCGGCCATGGTGTTGGTGCGTGGCTTCTCGCGCAAGAATTTCGCAACTGTCGGCAACTTCTGGGTTGACGTCACGCGATGCATGTTCTACATTCTCTTGCCGATTGCGTTCGTGTCGGGCATCATCTTCGTCGGTGACGGCGCCGTCCAGACCTTGGCCGGTACAGCGACGATTCACGACGTCTTGAATGGCGTGACCCAAACAATTGCGCGTGGCCCAATTGGCTTCATGGAAGCAATCAAGCAGCTCGGTACTAACGGTGGTGGATTCCTTAACGCAAACTCAGCAACTCCCTTCGAGAACCCGACTGGTCTCACGAACTTCCTCTCGATCTTCCTCTTGCTCTGCATTCCGTGCGCCTTGACTTACACGTTCGGGAAAATGGTCGGTAGCGTACGCCACGGCGTGACGTTGCTCGCGGCAATGGTGCTGCTCTTCGGCATTTGGGTGGGCTTTACGAGTGCGGCCGAGCACCACAACAACCCGGCCGTGGCCATTACCGGCATTCACTCGTCAGTCGGCAACATGGAAGGCAAAGAGGTCCGCTTTGGTGACACTTCGACTGCGCTGTTCGGCGTGGCCTCGACGTCGACGTCCACCGGTTCCGCCGATGGCGCGTACGACTCCTTTACGCCCATAGGTGGCATGGGGCTACTCACGGGCATGATGATCGGGGAGGTCACGCCGGGCGGAACCGGCAGCGGGCTCTACACAATGCTTGTCTACGCCATCATCGCTGTGTTTATCGGCGGACTAATGATCGGAAGAACACCCGAGTACTTAGGAAAAAAAATTCAGGCGAGAGAAGTCAAACTCGCCGGGCTCGCGGCCCTCGTTATGCCCATCACCGTGGTGGTGGTGACCGCCATTGCGGTCTCGGTCGCGGCGGGACGGGCCGGTCCCGCGGCCGGCCTGTCGCCCCATGGTTTCACCGAGATCCTCTACGGATTGACGTCGCAGGGCAACAACAACGGATCGTCCTTCGGGGGGCTCGTTGGCAACTCGCCCTTTTATAACGTGGTCGGTGCCGTCACCATGTTGCTCGGCCGATTCGCCATCATGATCCCGTGTCTCGCGCTCGGAGGAGCGTTGGCCGAGAAGAACTTGGTACCCGAATCGCTCGGTACGTTCCGAACGGACAACGGCATGTTCGTCGGCCTCGTCGTCGGCGTCATCTTGATCATCGGAGGTCTCACCTTCTTTCCGGCGACCTCACTAGGGCCAATCGTTGAGCAACTTAGTCACTTGAAGATTTTGTAATGAGCACGGTCCTAAACCCCTCACCTACTGAAGCACCACGTGGTGGCGTCGCCAAGTCCCGAGGACTCTTCGATCGCGACATCCTCCGCCAGGCGTTCCGAGGTGCATTCGCGAAGATGGACCCACGGGTCCAAGTAAAAAATCCCGTGATGTTCGTGGTCCTTGTCGGTTCAGTCATCACCTTCATTGAAGCCTGCGCGCACCCGAGCACGTTCACTTGGTCGATTACTGTGTGGCTGGTTCTGACCGTTCTCTTCGCGAACTTCGCCGAAGCCATGGCTGAAGGTCGTGGTAAGGCTCAAGCCGACACCCTGCGAAAAATGCGCTCAGAGACCGAGGCCCGGCGTCTTCGTCCCGATGGGTCCGAAGAGCTTATTGCGGCGGCCCTACTCGCGAAGGGTGACCTCGTCGTCTGCGAAGTGAACGACGTCATTCCCTCGGACGGCGAGATTATTGAAGGCATCGCCTCGGTCGACGAGTCGGCCATCACGGGAGAGTCCGCACCGGTCATCCGAGAATCAGGTGGTGACCGTTCGGCCGTGACCGGTGGCACCAAAGTGCTATCGGACCGGATTATGGTGCGTATCACCGCCGAGCGCGGCCGGACCTTCATTGACCGGATGATTACGCTCGTTGAGGGCGCGAATCGCCAGAAAACCCCCAACGAGATTGCCCTCACAATCCTGTTGGCCGTCCTCACCATTGTTTTCATTCCCGTCGTCGTCACCCTCGTGCCATTTGGTAATTTCGCCGGAGCTTCGGTGAATGTCGTTATTCTCGTCTCACTCTTGGTCTGTCTCATTCCGACGACCATCGGCGCGCTGTTATCGGCCATTGGAATCGCGGGGATGGACCGTCTCGTGCAGCGCAATGTGCTCGCCATGAGTGGACGGGCCGTTGAGGCGGCCGGGGATGTTCAGGTCCTCCTGCTCGACAAGACCGGAACTATCACGTTAGGTAACCGCATGGCCGCTAGTTTTTTCCCGGTCGGTGGCCACGGCGAGGAAGAGTTGGCTGACGTCGCGCAGCTCGCTTCACTGGCCGACGAAACGCCCGAAGGTCGCTCAATCGTCGTACTCGCGAAGGAGAAGTTCAACATTCGTGAGCGCGACCTCGGTGTGGATCACGTGTTCGTGCCCTTCACCGCAACGACTCGAATGTCGGGGCTCGATATTGGCGCACGTCAGATTCGCAAGGGTGCGGGGGATTCGGTGAAGCGCTGGGTGACTGGGTTGGGAGGTGCGGTGCCGAGTGACCTCGACACGATCGTCGAGCGAGTATCACGCGCCGGATCCACGCCGCTCGTGGTGACAGATGGCCGCAACATTCTTGGCGTCATTGAACTTAAGGATGTCGTGAAACAGGGCATTAAGGAGAAGTTCGCAGAAATGCGAATAATGGGTATTCGCACCGTCATGATCACGGGTGACAATCCGTTGACCGCCGCCGCCATCGCCCAAGAAGCCGGCGTGGACGACTTCCTCGCCGAGGCCACACCCGAGGCCAAGATGGCGCTCATTAAGAAGGAACAAGAGGGCGGAAGACTCGTCGCCATGACCGGTGACGGCACGAACGACGCGCCGGCACTCGCACAGGCCGACGTGGGTGTGGCCATGAACACGGGCACGATGGCGGCGAAGGAAGCCGGCAACATGGTCGACCTCGACTCCAACCCCACCAAGTTGATCGACGTGGTCGAAATTGGCAAGCAACTCCTCATCACCCGAGGATCACTCACCACATTCTCCATTGCCAATGACATCGCGAAGTACTTCGCCATTATTCCTGCGCTCTTCGTGGTGGCGTATCCGCAACTGAACACGCTCAACATCATGCGCCTGCACAGCCCGCAGAGTGCCGTGTTGTCCGCCGTCATCTTCAACGCGCTGGTCATCATTGCTCTCATACCGCTGGCCCTTCGCGGAGTGAAGTTCCGACCGACCGGTTCGGCGTCGATCCTTCGGCGCAACGTCTTGATCTTCGGCGTCGGCGGCATCATCCTGCCATTCATCTTCATCAAGCTCATCGACCTCGTGCTTGTCGCGCTGCACGCTTACTAAAAGGAGTCGTTCATGCTTACTCACCTTCGCCGCTCATTCGTTTTTGCCATAATCTGTATGGTCTTCTTCGGCTTCATTTACGCCTTCGCCGGCACCGGTGTCGCCCAGGTCCTATTTCCTTATAAGGCGAACGGCTCGCTGACGGCAAATGGCTCTACGCTCATTGGTCAGAATTGGTCGAGCCCTAGGTGGTTCCATGGCCGCCCCGACGACACCGGCCCCTACGCCGCGAACAGAGTCGACGGCATTTCGGGGGGCGATAACCCATTAAAGGCGAACGGCTTCTCCGGTGAGTCGGGCGCGACAGGTTTAGGGCCGCACTCGCCGCTCCTCATCAAGAACACGCTGACGCTCATTCAGTACTGGCACAGACTCGGCGTCAAACCAACCGTCGACCTCGTGACAACATCGGGCAGTGGGTACGACCCAGACATTTCGGCACTTGACGCCGCAGTCCAAATTCCAATGGTCGCGAGGGCCACGGGTGTTCGGCCCTGGCGACTGCGAAGCTTGATTAAGAGTCAATCGCACTCGGCCGATCTGGGATTCCTCGGTAGTAGTTACATTGATGTCCTGCAACTAAACGAAGGTCTCGCGAAGTTGGAGAAATGATCACATGCCACGCTCCTATCTTGCGGTGTTGCGAGACTCTCGTTCCTCCGAGTTGCCCGCGCCATCTTCACGTTTCGTTGTCGCGATGTTGTCGCCGTAGACAACCGCGACGAGAGGAGGATCAATGACTGATTTTCTACGTCGATATCGGTCCCAAGGTTCGGTGTTTGCCGCGCTCGTTGCACCGTTCGCCGTGGCGCTTGCACTGGTACCTTTTAGGAGCACGTTTGCCAGTTCGGCCGCCGCCCTCACCATGGTCGTCGTCATATCAGCCGTCGCAATACCGGGCACGCGTCTCTCTGGTGTGCTGGCCTCGGTGTCGTCCGGCCTGTGGTTCGACTTGTTCCTCACGCCGCCGTACGGACATATTTCTATTGCGCGCCGACCTGACATTGAAACAACCATCAGCATCTTGATCGTGGGCGTAATTATCACCGAACTCGCCCTACGGAGTCGAATTCACCGCCGCGCCTCGAACGAGACAGTTGGTTTCCTCATCAAGATCCATGAAGTGACCGAGTTGGCGTCGAGTTCGGCGCCGGTCGCCGTCGTCATCGATGAGACGAGGAAGTCGCTCATCGAGATTCTGGGTCTCCGTTCGTGCCGATTTGAACGCGGACGTTCCGATCCGCCGCTGGCTCGTATTGAGTCCAACGGCCAGGTTATGCACGTGGGAATGCGCTGGCCGGTCGATGATGTGGGGATTCCGGGCCCCGAAGCCGAAATTGTGGCGCAGTGGCGTGGGCGCTCTTTAGGTCGATTTGTCCTCGTGCCGTCACCGGGACGGCCAGTGTCGTTGGAGCGCCGAGTTGTGGCCGTTTCCCTCGTCGATGTCGCCGCCGCGTACGTTGCGGCAGAAGACCGTGGAAGGTAGCCGTGTTTCACAACGAAGGTCGTCGGGGAGAATAGGGCCATGACGAGAGGCCACCTCCGCGTCTACTTAGGTTCCGCGCCCGGGGCCGGCAAGACCTATCGCATGTTGGACGAAGGGTGGCGTCGAAAGGAACGCGGCACCGACGTTGTCGTTGGCTTCGTGGAAACGCACGGGCGAGCCCTGACGGTGGCGCAGTTACGCGACCTAGAAATTGTGCCCCGGGTGACGCGGGACTATCGCGGTACTCATCTCGAGGAAATGGATTTGGAGGCCATCCTTGCACGCCGTCCCGCCGTGGCGCTGGTTGACGAACTGGCTCACACGAACGTCATCGGTAGCACCAACGAGAAACGTTGGCAGGACGTAACCGAGTTGCTAAACGCCGGCATCGACGTCATCACGACGGTGAACATTCAGCACCTCGAATCAGTGAATGACGTCGTCGAGAAGATCACCGGCGTTCGCCAACGAGAGACGATTCCCGACGCGATTGTGCGGCGCGCCGAGCAAATTGAGATCGTCGACGTGACGCCCGAAGCATTGCGTCGGCGCATGGCGCACGGGAACATCTACACCGCTGACAAGATCGATGCGTCCCTAACTAATTACTTTCGAGTCGGCAACCTCAGCGCACTTCGCGAATTGGCCCTACTCTGGCTGGCTGATCGCGTCGAGGATTCATTGCAGCGCTACCTCGACGACCACGCCATCAATCAGACGTGGGAGACTCGCGAGCGGCTCATTGTGGGCGTGACCGGCACGTCGACCGATGAGGTGCTGCTGCGACGAGCAGCGAGAATTGCTTCCCGAACGGGAGCGGAACTTTTCGCCGTTCACGTGGTGAAGACTGACGATATTCGCCATGTGCCAATCGATACAACGGTCGCGCAGAATCTCGTCGTGGAGTTTGAAGGAAAATTCCAAGAGATTGTCGACGACGACGCCGCCACGGCACTGGTGGCTTTCGCACGCGCCGAGCGAGGCACCCAGATCGTTTTGGGGGCTAGTCGACCACGTCCTCGGTGGCGAACAACGGGTGGAGTCGTCGAAAAGGTACTGCGAAACGCTCGCGACCTCGATGTGCACATCATTGCCGTGGGTGGTAAACGACCGGCGCACGTGCACGAGCGTCGGCAAAAGGCTCGCGTGTCTTGGCGACGACGAATGCTCGCTCTCGTTATTGCGGCAGCCTCATTACCTCTATTGACGATTGTGATGACCGCAATCCGTGCAAGCCTTTCGCCGTCGACCGTTTGTTTGGCCTACCTCGTGGTCGTTCTCGCGTTGACGACATGGGGCGATGTGCTTGTGGGCCTTGTCGCCGCAATTGCGGCGTCGGCGTTAGAAAATTACTACTTCGTCCAACCCCTCCATACGCTGCACGTAGCCCGTCCCGACGACCTCGTGGTTCTCATGGCGTTTCTTCTCTTCGCCGTTGGGGCCAGTATCGTGGTTCGTCAGTTCACGCAACGTTCCCTCGAGGCCGATCGGAGCCGCGCAGAAGCCGAGATTCTGGCGAAAGCCGCAGCCAGTGTGGCCGCCAGTCACGAAGACCTGCTGCCGTTGCTCGATTCGCTGCGAGCCGTATTCGACGCTCAATCGGTGGCACTGCTCAACCTTCAAGAAAAGGTGTGGACGAGTGATCTGCTCAGTGGTGTACCCCTCCTCGACGCCAACGAGGGGACGCACTTCGCCATTGACGACGAGCACCAACTTCTCGTTGTCGGCGCGAATCTGAATTCCCCGGATCGCCAATTGATTGGCGCCTTTGCGAGTCGCATCGCGGCCGGACTTCGTTCCCAGACCATCGAGCGTGACACCACCCAGTTGACGGAGATTGCCGAAGCGGAGTCCTTTCGATTGGCGCTGTTTCGAACTGCATCAAAGGACCTCCTCGGGCCGCTCGAAAAGGTGCAAGCCAATATCTCGATGCTGGCGGAGTCGCACGATCTCCGTTCGCTTGATGAACGCAACACGGTATTGAGTGCGATCCAGTCGCAGGTTCATCACCTCCGGCGCCTTGTAGAGAATCTGATCGATGCCGGACGGCTCGAAGCAGGTGAGTTGGAACCCCGACTGGTCTCGGTGACCATTGGCGAACTCGTGAAGGGTGCAGTTGCCAAAGTTGATAAACGAGGTCGAAAGGTTGTGCAAGATGTCGCGGACGACCTAGCTCCACTTCGCACCGATCGAATCCTCGTCCAACGCATCCTCGCGAACGTGGTGAGTAACGCCTGTCGCTTCAGCCCACTTGATGAGCCGATCGTTATCAAGGCCGGTGTTGTGGGCGACCTCGTCGAGGTGCTCGTGATCGATCGAGGGCCGGGCATGGTCCAGGACCAGCGCGACCTAGTGCTTGCGCCCTTCGAGCGACTTCGGGGCGAACAATTGAACGCCTCCCTCAATCTCACGGTGGCGTCCGGATTCGCGCAATTACTCGATGGACAATTGCATTTTGAAGATACGCCTGGTGGCGGTCTGACCGTCGCTGTCGAACTACCCCTCCACAACGCATAACTCACGACAACGTAGAACCACGCGCTACGTCGCGTTCCCCCGCGAATGTTGGTTTGCTTCGTAAAGGTGCGTCGCGACTCTACGTTGAGAATGTGGCCGTTGATGTCGAGGACTTCGTCGCCCCCTGAGCGTTCGCACTCTCGAGGTTTTCTTTCGAAGTACCCGTTTTTACGAGTGGTTGACTCTCACGCCGGATCGTCGGCGGGATCAATCGGCGACGAAGTTACGATTCATTTAAAAGAAACTGATGAGGTCGACTCGTTCCATGATCTCGGGGGTGAGCAGGGGCATTACGTCGAGTGCGGTCATGTTCTCGCGAACCTGCTGCGACGAGGAGGCGCCGGTGATGACGGTTGAAACGTGCGGATTCTTCGCGCACCACGCGAGCGAGAACTGTGCGAGCGAGACGTCGAGCTCGTCGGCAATCACCTTAAGATCGGCCACTTTCTTATTGCGGGCTTCGTCAGTAAGCATGCCTTTCAACCATTCGTAACCGGGAAGAGAGGCGCGCGAACCGGCCGGCACCCCATTCAAGTACTTGCCGGTGAGCAGACCCGAGGCGAGCGGTGACCAAATCGTGGTGCCGAGTCCGATGTCGTCGTAGAGGCGTCGGTACTCCTTCTCGACACGGTCTCGATGAAAGATGTTGTACTCGGGCTGTTCCATGACCGGTTTGTGGAGGTGGTGACGGTCGGCAATGTCCCAGGCCGCACGAATCTCATCGGCGCTCCATTCGGACGTACCCCAGTAGAGGGCCTTGCCCTGGCTCACCATGTCGCTCATTGCCCAGACGGTCTCTTCGATGGGAGTCTTGCGGTCCGCCCGGTGACAAAAGACGAGGTCCACGAAGTCGAGTCCGAGTCGCTCCAACGATCCGTCAATCGCCTGGCTGAGGTACTTCCGATTGAGCGTGTTGCGCATGTTCGGCACATCATGGATACCCCAGAAGAGTTTGGTGGAGACCACGTACTCGTGGCGTTTCCAACCGAGTTCGCGGAAGGCTTCGCCCATGACGGTCTCGGAACGACCGGCCTCGTAACCTTCGGCGTTGTCGAAGAAGTTGACGCCCGCCTCTTTGGCGGTCGCTAAGCACTCGGCCGCTTGCTTGCCGGTTTCGATCTGATCCTCTTTGGCGAAAGTCACCCAACTACCGAACGACAGCACACTGACTTGTAGGCCCGAGTGGCCCAAACGGCGATATTCCATTGCAGCCATGATTTCTCCTTAGGGTGATGCGAGTGAAGTAGTGGCGCTATTCGGACGCGGGATTGTTCGGAACGTCCGGCCACTCCTCGAAGGACACCGGCACGGTGTCTTTGGGCCGTTTCACCAGCGTGACCACACCCGTAATGGTGGCCGCGACGACAATGAGGAAAGTGACTTTGAGTAGTGCTTTGAGTACGCCCATGCCCTCTGAGGTTAGCGGTCGGGGACTGCGATTCGGCACGTGGCGTTCGCCCAACGTTTCGTTGCCGGTAGCGGGCACGTCCGTTTTCGAGCGTCGCTATTTTGCATCTGGACATTGGCGTCATTCGAGGTAGAATGACCCCATGACAATTGGCCAGAACGAGTTGCTGCTTCGATAGGGTGAGCTCCCGCTCGCCCTAACCCCCGCTGAGGCGGGGGTTTTTTGTTTCTCGCTCGGCTACGAAAGGAGGACCCGGTGCACGACAACCAACAGCCCAGTCCCATGGCCTACGACAAGTACCGCCCTACGGTTCCCGTCGAGTTGCCCGACCGAACGTGGCCGAACAATCGTCTAACCAAGGCGCCGCGCTGGTGCAGCGTTGACCTGCGTGACGGCAACCAAGCCCTCATAGATCCCATGGACCTCGACCGCAAGAACGCAATGTTTAATCAAGTGGTCGCCATGGGATTCAAGGAAATTGAAGTTGGATTTCCGTCGGCCAGTCAGCCCGATTTTGACTTCGTTCGCCACATCATCGAGAACGACCTCATCCCCGAGGACGTCACTATCCAGGTCCTGACGCAGTGCCGCGAGGACCTCATTCGTCGGACGTACGAGTCGATAATTGGCGCCAAGCGCGTCATTATCCACTTCTACAATTCTGTCTCCACCCTCCAGCGTCAGGTCGTCTTTGGCCTTGACATGGACGGCATCAAGGAAATTGCTACCGACGCGGCGGCGTTCTGTTTAACGCTCGAACCGATGTCGCCCGAAACGGACTACTTCTACGAGTACTCTCCCGAGAGCTTTACTGGCACCGAACTGGACTACGCGCTTGAAGTCTGTGACGCCGTGATTGAGGTCATCAACCCGACGCCCAGCCACCCGTTAATCCTGAACCTGCCCGCCACGGTCGAGATGTACACACCGAACCTCTACGCCGACGCCATTGAGTGGTTCCTTCGAAACGTACAGCGTCGCGACTGCGTCGTACTCTCGCTGCACCCCCACAACGACCGCGGCACCGGTGTCGCCGCGGCTGAACTCGGCGTGCTCGCCGGTGCGGACCGCGTCGAGGGCACTCTCTTTGGTAATGGTGAGCGAACCGGCAACGTCGACGTCGTTAATCTCGCACTCAATCTTTTCTCTCAAGGCGTCGACCCCGAACTGGACATCAGAGACATCGATAAGGCGCGTCACGTCGCCGAGTACGCGAATCGATTGCCGGTCCACATGCGCCACCCCTACGTCGGCGAGCTTGTCTACACGGCGTTCTCCGGATCGCATCAAGACGCCATCAAGAAGGGAATGCTCGCCATCGGTGATACCTACGACGCGTGGGCCGTTCCCTACCTGCCGATCGATCCCAAACACACGGGACGTACGTACGAGGCCATCATCCGGGTCAACTCGCAGTCGGGCAAGGGCGGTGTGGCCTATCTACTAAGTGCCGAACACGGCCTCGATCTACCGCGCGCGATGCAAGTCGAGTTCTCCAAGCAAGTACAAGAACTCACCGAAGCAACGGGCACTGAAATCTCACCGGCTGAGATCTGGGACGTCTTCACGACGACCTACCAGCCGGAGAATCCGAAGATCCAACTGCTCTCGAGCGAAGTGTCGGCCGATCAACAGAGCACACGCATCTTCGCGCAGCTGGTCGTGAACGGTCATCACCTCACCGTAAAGGGTGAGGGCAACGGCCCCATTGACGCGTTGATGAGCGGACTGCGCGCCGAGGTGGACGTGCGCTTTAAGGTTCGCGACTACTCCGAACATGCGTTGACCGCCGGTTCCGAGGCGTCCGCCGTGGCGTACGTCGAGGCCGAAGGCGACGACGGCACGACGTGGTGGGGTGTCGGGATGAGTTCATCGATTCTTGACGCATCCCTAGAAGCGGTCATATCTGCCGCAAATCGCCGAAGGTAATACCACTCACCAGTAAACTCAGTGAATGAGTTATCACATTTTCACTGTTGAAATGGGGTGGCTCGCCGTACTAAGTGGTGTCGTGGGGACCACGACGCAACTGCGCCGAGTCAGCACTCGTGGGATCGAAGGCGTGTCGCTCGCGACCTGGGTCCTCTTTGTCTATATGGGTTGTTTCTGGATTACGTACGGCTTTGTCGCCCGGTCGCACGAGGTGGTCTTGGGCAGCGCGTTGATCTTGCCCATGCAGTTGGCCATCCTCTTTCGACTCAAGCCCTGGCTGCGCATCGCGGTGCCGATACGCGCACTCGGTTACTTCGTCCTCTGCTGCGTCGTGCCGACATTCTTATGGGGATGGGCCGGCGGCGTCCTTGGAACGGGTGTGGCGATGACCATTAATCGCGCGCCCCAGCTGATTGAACTCGTTCGCCACGCCGACGCCAGTGGCGTCTCGGCGACGTCGTGGTTCATAGGAGCTTTCGGCTGCACACTCTGGATTTTCTATTACACCGGCGCCCACCTCTGGGCGGCACTGACCGCGACTGGCGTCGCGGGACTCGCCAACTTCACTATTGGACTGCTCGCGACGTGGCGCCACACGCAGTCCCGCGAGACGATGGTTCGTCGAGAGGTCTTCGCAACGTAACGAAGTGTTCTCCTGGTCGTTGCGAAGGGATTCTGTGTCCTCTCTAGGATTCAAGAGAGCACTTGCTCAACCGCTGACTGCGAGTACCCGTGATCTCAAAGGCCCTCATCGACGCACGCGAGATTGCGAGCGCGTGGACGGTGGGGCTCAATCTTGGTGATTTGATTACCGATGGCCTAGTCCGCGCCGGGGTGATCGACGTGGACGTGGACGTGGTCGCCATTGGTAAGGCGTCACGCGAGATGGCCAACGCCTGTCACGCAGTGCTGGGCGATCACGTGCAGCGAACGTTCATCGTGAGCGACGAAGGAGGGTGGGTTCCTCCTTATAACGCTGAGGTGATGATCGGTTCGCACCCCCTGGTGAGTGGCGCGAGCATCGCTGCTGGTGCGCGACTCGTCGACTTCTTGGGTGAGCAGACGTCAGCCTCATCCACGGTCTTTCTCGTGTCGGGTGGGGCGTCGAGCCTCTGCGCCCTTCCCCTGGCGCCACTCACCGCTACGGATCTTCGTGCGCTATGGGACGCTGCCATGGCAGTCGGGCTCGACATCACGACACTCAATAAGCTCCGTGCCGCCACGTCTGCCATTGCCGGCGGGCTCGTGCTGGGCCACGTGCGAACTCTTCGTTCCACGTCGCTCATCATGGTTGACAACGTGGTGTCGGGTGAAGCGTGGGTCGCCTCGGGTTTGACCTATGGCTTTTGGCCCTCGCCGATTGAACTCGTCACTCTCGTTGACCAACTCAACGGTTCGGGGTCGCTACTGGCCGAACGGCTCTTGGAGGCCGGTGAACTTCGCCGCACTCTAACGAGTGCGGCGATTGAAACCGCCCATGAGAATATTGTTATTGCGGCACCGTCGCTGGTGCTGAGGCGAACGTCGAGTGCCGCAGAGCATCGAGGCTACCGAGCCGTCGATCTCGGTAGCGCGGTGCACGGTGACGTCGCTGCCGTGGGGAGGCACTTTGATTCGATCATCAACGACGAGGCACGACGCGGCGGCCCGTTCTGTGTACTCGGCGTGGGCGAGGTGACGGTTCGCGTGAGGGGGAGCGGCCGTGGCGGCCGCTGTCAAGAGTTGGCGTGGCTGATGGCGCCGACGCTCGCCCACCTAGACGTCGACGCGGTTTTTGCGGCGATCGCTACCGACGGACGTGACTTCATCGACGGCGTTGGCGGTGCCTGGGTCGATCACATGACGATGTCGTCGTTGGAAACGATGAATATTCCTTGGGGTGAGATTGCTCGCAACAATGACAGTTTCCGCGGACTTTCACGTCTCGGTCAGCTGCTCCCGGGCGGTCGCACCGGATGGAACCTTTGCGACCTCTACCTCGCACTCGTGAGATAACGCCCTACGTTCGCAGTACGACGTTGATCGGATCATCGCCGTTAAGCATGCGGTCGATCTGCACGTGAATGAGTCTCGACATACGAGGTAACGCCGCCGACGTCGCTCCGCCCACGTGAGGTGAAATCAGTACATTCTCGAGCGCGAAGAGGGGGTGGCCGTCGGGCAGTGGCTCGGGGTCGGTCACGTCTAATGCCAGACGCAGGCGCCCGCTCGAGGCGTGGGCGAGCAGCGCGGCCGTGTCGGCGACGCGACCGCGCGCCACGTTGACCAGAAGAGCGTCGTCTGGCATGAGCGACAGAAATGCGTCGTCCACGAGATGCGTCGTCTCGGCGGTGAGTGGCACGCACACGACCACGATGTCCGCCCTGGGGAGTAGATCGTGAAGCGATGAGACGTCGAAGATGGTGCCGCGCTCGTCGCTGCGCTCCGTCCTCGCCACTCGAAGGACCTTGACCTCGAAGGGAGCCAGGCGCGACTCGAGTGCTTTGCCAATGCCGCCATAGCCAACGATGAGAACGGTTCGATCGGCCAGACTTTGGTGCCACTCCGGTGCCCAGCGACCCTTCTGCGCCGCACGCACGAAGTCGGGAATTCCCCTTTGGGAGGCCAAGATGAGGGCCATTGCCAGTTCACTGGTTGAAGGTATTCAGAAATCTTTTGCCAGCGTTAATCTTCCGTTGATCCTGGGAGGATTTGCGTTCTATTTTATGGGCGGATTCTTCTTTTATTCTTCCTTATATGCTGCCATTGGCAGTGCCATCAACGAAGATGTAAGGGAAGCACAATCACTTAGTTTCCCAATTACCTTAATCATCATTTTTGCCATTTTTATGATGACAGTTGCCATCAAGGATCCAAGTGGACCGATAGCAGTTTGGGGAAGCATCATTCCTTTTACCTCACCTATAGTGATGATGGCAAGGCTTCCGTTTGGTGTACCGGGGACCGTGCCGGTCTGGCAATTAGCCTTGTCCATGAGCCTGTTGATAATTGGATTTTTGTGTACTACCTGGCTCGCAGCCAAAATTTACCGCACCGGTATTTTAATGTATGGTAAAAAACCAAGCTGGAAAGAAATGCTTAAATGGGCTTTAAGAAAATAAAAAAAATCTCCGCCGGTCAGGAGGGCTTTTTTTTTATTAC
>CAJDUS010000038.1_pt1 | contig 15157 bp, 13 predicted proteins | sample 7390831 | NCBI WGS metagenome assembly CAJDUS01 (sample SAMEA7055684, study PRJEB34461) | soil metagenome | biome: terrestrial ecosystem; feature: Peninsula; material: soil | place: Antarctica | collected 2016
CCATCCTGCGACACAGCATTCGCAAATCCCGACGTGGCGACAAGTGTGGCACTCACCGTCAGCGCAGCCGCGAGCATGGCCCAACAGCGTCGCGCCGCGACCCGATACTGCGAATGAAGAACCATAACGTCGTTCTAGTCGTCAATCCCGACGTACCCGGTGCATTGTTCAAGAGTTGATGCCGTGCATTCGAACCTTCGGGCATCCATTGAAGCACCATCGCTGAAAATTGGCTCAGGCTTGTGCGAGGAACGCATATGCTCGCGCCGATGAGTGACGCCCCCGCCGCTGACCGCGACCCGCCCGACAATCCTTCTGCGCCCGCGAAGTCGTCGCCCCGGCGTCTCGCTCGACGTTGGCTGACGTTGATTGCCGTCTGCGGTGCAACCTTCATGCTGCTGGTCGATATCACGATTGTGCAGGTCGCGCTGCCAACGATCCAACACCGATTAGGGGCAAGCTTCTCGGACCTTCAGTGGGTAATCGACGCCTACGCCTTGGCACTCGCAACGTTGATTCTGACGTGGGGGTCGCTGGCCGACCGATTTGGACGCAAACACATCTTCGTCATCGGGCTCGGCGTCTTCACAGTGGCTTCGTTCCTCTGTGGCATTGCAACAACGTCGGCGTTTCTCATCTGGGCGCGCGCGTTACAAGGCATCGGTGGGGCTGCGATGTTTGCGACGGGACTGGCACTTATTGGTCAAGAGTTCTCCGGCATTGAACGCGGCAAGGCAATTGCCGCCTGGGGAGCGACCGTTGGCGCCGCGACGGCCGTAGGCCCATTGGTCGGCGGCGCGCTCACGAGTGGGTTCGGCTGGCGCTGGATCTTCTTCGTGAACGTTCCTCTAGGCGTCGTCGTTGTCTGGCTGGCGCTGAAGGAGATGGTGAATATCAGTGATGCCGGTGCGGAACGTCTGGACTTCGCGGGACTCGCAACCTTCTCCTCGGCGATGTTCCTACTCGTCTATGCGTTGATTCGCGCCAATTCCGATGGATGGACGAGTTCAAAAATTGTGTCGATGTTGGTTGCTGCGGCGATAGTCGTGGTGCTTTTCGTCATCGTGGAGTTACTCCAGCAACGAGCGATGTTCGATCTCTCACTCTTTCGACGACCGTCGTTCGTGGGCGTTTCACTTTCGATGCTGTTGGTCGGTGCCGGAATGTTCGCCATTTACCCCTACATCACGTTCTACTTACAAAACGACCTGGGTTACTCACCGTTTCAGGGTGGGCTTCGCCTACTGCCTTCGACGGTCCTCTCCTTTGCGGTTCCGCTCTGGTTTCGACCTATCGCTGAGAAGACTGCACCTCGAGTCACGCTCGGACTCGGTATGGCAATCACGGCGCTCGGCCTTGGAACAATGATATTTCTCACGTCGTCGTCGTCGTGGCTCGTCCTCGTTCCGGGACTCCTGTTGACCGGCGCCGGCGTTGGCCTCGTCAATCCCGCAATAGCACGAATCGCGCTCGGCGTCGTTGCCCCCGAACGTTCAGGCATGGCCTCGGGCATCAGCAATACGTTTCGAACGGGGGGCTTGGCGATCGGCGTTGCGGCGTTGGGAGCAATCTTCGAGCGTAAGGTCACGAGCTCGCTCGCCCTCTCCTTGGGTCACCCCGCACCCCAGTTGGCGAAGATTGTTGCGTCCTCGGGCGTGGACGCGGCAGTACGGGCCGGCGCCGGTACGACGGGTCTCGCCATTGCAGCTCGCGGTGCCTTCGCGTCAGGAATGCAACTGATCTTCATCATTAGCACCATCGTGGTCGGCGTTGGCGCGGTGCTCGGGTTCGTCCTCGTGCATCCGCGCGACTTTCAAACGACTACACCCGGCGCCCCCAACGGCGAAGTGGTGACGTCGGTCGAACAGTGAACACCTCTGCGCTACCTCATCCAAGGCGGATCACTTTGCGAGTGATGTAGCGGCAGACACCCCGGAGTGGGCGTTCGCACCGTAGTCGTCGTTCTCAAAAACCTCTCTTCCGCTCGGGCCCGCAGCACTGCCTTGCTTAGGGCCATCACCGTGCGAGGAAGATCCACAAGATCTCAACGTATCTTCAGTCGTTCTCCACACCACACCTCACTTCTTGCCCAGCGTGCCCTTGCGCTTTCGCGCGAGAGTAGCACCTCGGCCCCCTTAACGTCCGGTTCGTCAGGGGATCCAGTAACGACGCCACATGTTGACGACGTCGTCGACGTCGTCACCGGCAAACACCTCGTCGAGCACTCCACCGCACCGTTCGATGACCGTGAAGGAACCGATGTTCGCGTCACGGCAGTACATCAGCACTGGTCCCACTCCTTCAGCACGCGCGACCACGAGTGCCTGACGCAGGATCTCGGTGGCGTTGCCACATCGTCGAAACTCCGGTCGTACGTAGTAACCAATGTGGCCGCCCTGAACCGCGAAAAACTCGTTCAGTTCAAAGCGCACCGACGCGCGACCAACGACTATTTCATTCATCACGGCCGCCAACTGCACACCTCGCACCCGGTACGTTGAGGGATTGAGACCGAGCCGCTGTTCAGCGTTGCTTTGCATGAACTCAGCCCACGTCATACCCGGCTCCAGACCGAGAAGGAAATGATCCCCCTCGGCGGTGGCCACTTCGTTGGCCGTTCGAACCTCGTCCTCGTCGTTCATTGTGTAGGGCCGCAGACGGAGATCCATGGTCACGAGATTAAGGTAACTAACGTCGAACGTTCAGTCAGCCAACCAGCGAGTCGAAGGTCCATGGCGACACATTGAATTCGACTTTCTCCCTGGGACGAGGTACGAACGTCAAACTCCCGGTGACAACGAGTAGGAATCGAATGGCGGTCATGTCACGACTTTCGCGCCAAATAGTCGTTGCTTCGCTCGACCAACCATCGAAAGGTCGGATCGGGCTTTTCGAGCAGTTCGGGGTGCCACTGCACCGCCAACACGTCGTGCCCTGGTAGCTCCATGGCCTCGACGACGCCATCAGGCGCCGTCGCCGAGATGACGAGGCCGTTCCCGATGACGGCCAACGTTTGGTGATGCAAGGAGTTCACGCCAATCTGAGCGGGATAGAGCGACGAAAGGAGCGATCCCTCGACAACATTCACTTCGTGGGTGCGCTCACGACCGTCGGTGTCCCACTGCGGGTGACCCGATCCCTCATCCAGTTCCACGTGCTGATTGAGCGTGCCGCCGTAAAAGACATTGGCAATTTGTGCGCCACGACAGATGGCGAGAATCGGCATCTCGAGACGGCGCGCTTCGCGAAAGAGTGCCAATTCCCATTCGTCGCGCTCCGGTTCGATTGCCCCCAGATTCTCGTCGGCGCGGTGACCGTAACGCTCAGGCTCAACGTCAGCGCCACCACTCAATATGAGCCCATCGATTCGCGCCAACGTGCCCTCAACGTCACCGTCGCGTGTCAGTTCGACGGGCAATCCCCCGGCCGCGGCGACCGACGCCGGGTAGTCCGAGAAGTGAAGATCGAACTTGAGCTCGAACATGGCCTTGGGCAGGTTGTCGGCGAGCGCGTTCGCCGGCCAGCGTCGTCCCGACATACCAATCAGTGGTTTGGTCATTTCTCCATAGTACGAACCACCAGGGCCTCGCGCGCAACATTTCGTTTGGCTACGAACGAGTACTCTGGGCTCAACAAGGGGGTTTCACGTTGCCTGATGCCACGAACGTCGACATCACATCGCACGACACCTACGTCGAAGGCGTGCCGTACGAGGTCTTCGCACAGATGCGCGCCGCAACGCCCGTTGCCTGGACCGAAGAAGCCGACGGTGGCCGCGGCTTTTGGAGCGTCACGAAGTACGACGACGTGCTCTTCGTCAGTCGCCACACCGAGATCTTCTCCAGCCGCCTCGGTATACGCATGGAGGACATGAGCGAAGAAGAGACCGAGGCCCGTCGCACGATGATGGAGATGGACTCGCCCGAACACACCCGGCTTCGGCGCATCGTCGCTCGCCCCTTCACGCCGAGGGCCGTTGCCGACTATGAAGGCGTTGTTCGTGAACTGGCTCGTGAAGTGCTCGCCAATCTGAAGGGACGCGACGAATTCGACTTCGTGAATGACGTAGCGCGTGAACTTCCCATGAAGATGCTCGGTCGTCTGCTCGGTCTTCCCAACGACGACCTCGAGTGGTTGGTCAGTCGAGGTGACGCCCTCATTGGCAACTCCGACCCCGACTTCACCGACTTCGTCGTTGACCAGACGGACACGAGCGATTATCGACTCCTTCCCTTTCGCAGTCCCGTTGCGATTGAACTCTTTGAATACGCCCAACAGGCACTTGCCGAGCGTCGTGAAACGCCGACGAACGACATATTGACCGCTCTCCTGGCCCCCACGAAGGACGGCGACACGCTGGACGACCCCACGTTGAAGAACTTCTTCACCTTGATGGTGGCGGCCGGCAACGACACGACGCGCTACACCCTGACTGCGGGCACGCAAGTCTTCATCGAGCACCCTGACATTTTCGCGTCGATTCCCTCTATGGAGGAGCCGCAGTTGAAACTTCTCGTCGACGAAGTGCTTCGTTGGGCCACCGCCACCATGCACTTTCGCCGCACAGTCGTTCAAGACACCGAACTTCGCGGCCAGAAGTTGAAGAAGGGCGACAAGATCGTCATCTGGTATGTTTCGGCCAACTTCGACGAGGACCAGTTCAGCGATCCGACGACGTTCGTACCCGATCGCAGCCCGAACGACCACGTCGCCTTCGGGTTGCACAGTGCCCACCTCTGCCTTGGAGCGCACCTCGCGCGACTCGAACTGCGCGTCATGTTCGAAGAGATGGCCAAGGCCTGGTCGAGCATCGAAGCGGCCGGCCCCAGCGAACGATTCCGTTCCAACTTCATCAGTGGGACCAAGAGGCTCCCCGTGAAAGTGACCTGGCGCTAGCAGTTACAGGAACGGCAAGTACTCGCGGATCTCCCAGTCGGTCGTTGCGCCGGCGAACCGGTCCCACTCAGATCGCTTCACCGAAAGGTGTTGGGCCACCAGTTGCGATCCCACGGCGCCTACCAGCTCCTGATCGGCCTCGAGCGCGTCGAGCGCGTCGCTCAGTGTCGGCGGTACGCCCACCGTTGCGTCAATCGTGTCCATCCCGTTGCCGGTTTCGGCCGGTCCGAGTGGCAGTTTGTTCACGACGCCTAGTCGCGCGGCCTGCAGGACTGCGGCCATGGACGTGTGGACGACCGCGGCACCGTCGGAGAGTCGGTGCTCGAGTCGAGACCCTTCGCCGCGTTCGGGCGGAATCCGCACCGTCGCACCCCGGTGGTCGTAACCCCAGTTCGCCCAGTAACCAGATAACGACGCCGGACGAAGGCGTTTGTACGCATTGACGTTGGGAGCGCAGAGTCCCGCTAACGACTGGTGGTGCGCGAGCATCCCGGCAACAGCGTGCTTGGCCAATTGCGAGACGCCGTCCTTTTCCTTGGGATCAAAGATTGCGTTCTCGTCGGCCTCGTTACGAAGCGAGATATTGAAGTGCAGTCCCGAACCTCCCCGGTCCGAAAGTGGCTTACCCATGAAGGTGAGGAGCAGTCCCAGGCGGTGGGCTACTTCGCGTGCCAGGACCTTGAAGAGAAATCCGTCGTCGGCGGCGGTCAGCGCATCCTTGTAGCGAAGCGTGAATTCGAACTGCGGCGTATCGTATTCGGAGTTGACTGACTCGAGAGGAATCTCTGCCTCGTTGCAGGCCCGCCAGATGGCGTCGATGAGTCCGTGGGGGTCAACACTCGGACCGGTGCCATAGACGTAGGCACCGGGCGTGTCGATTGGTCGCCATCCTCCAGAACCGTCGGGCTCAAAGATGTACGCCTCGAACTCCATGCCAACGTACGGGGAGTAGCCCAGTTCTTTCCAGTCGGCGATTGCGCGATGCAGGGCGTTGCGCGGGGCCACTTCGACCGGTGAGCCTAGTCGTGTGAGGTCGGCAACGACGACCCGGGTCCCTTGCTCCCAACCGGGACGGATGTCACTGAGGGGGTAACTCGCGTCAAGATCGGGCAACCCCTCGTTCCAGTTCGATCCCGGCGTCTCTGGCGTCATGCCACGGTCGTAGCCGAGGGCCCAGAGTCCTGTGCAGTGTCGTACTCCGTGCTCGGCCAGATTGGCCGGTACGTACTTGCCTCGCGCGAGCCCGAGATGATCGGGCCACAGCACTCGAAGACGGTTGTACTCACTCGACATCTTGCCCCCTTGGGATACGTTGGGAAAAGTAGCACTTGAGACGGAGCCACCCACCAGGCAACTTACTATCCTGTGTAACAACGTTTAGATACAAACGAGTCTGGGAGCGGCGTGGAATATCGAAGAATTCTCCTCGACGGAAACGTAACGGACGTCGTCCTTGATGGCGACACGTTGGTCGCTCGCGACGGGCGACGCGTTGAGGCGGCGGCGGCCACGCACCTGCCGCCGGTCTCCCCCACCAAGATTCTTTGCTGTCACCTCAACCACATCTCGCGGGTGCGCGAATTCGGGGTCGACTTGCCGCCAGCTCCGACGTACTTTCAAAAGCCGATCTCCGCGCTGAACAGTCACGGCGGCGCTGTCGTTCGTCCGTCGAACTGCCACTACTTGAACTACGAAGGTGAGATTGCCATCGTGATTGGTCGGACCGCGCGCGCCATCGACGTGGTTGACGCACCTCAGTACATCGCCGGTTACGCAATTGCCAACGACTTCGGACTCCACGACTTCCGTGACACCGACGCCGGATCGATGTTGCGCGTGAAGGGTGCCGACTCGCTTTGTCCCGTCGGGCCGGGACTCGTCACCGACTGGGACTTCGCCCACAAGCAGATGCGCACCACCGTGAACGGTGACGTGCGTCAGGACGGATCGACCGACGAGATGGCGTGGGATATGCACTACCTCGTCGCCGATCTGGCCCGACTCATTACCCTCGTGCCGGGCGACATCATCCTTTCGGGCACACCCGCAATATCTCGCCCCGTCAAACCAGGCGACGTCGTGACCGTAGAAATTGAGGGACTTGGAGCGCTCACGAACCACATAGTGCAAGGTCCGAAGCCCGTCAGTGACGAAGTAGGCGCGCAGCCCACTGCAACTGAAGAAGTCCTCTCGACCGCGCTCGGCGCGGAGTGGGAGTTTCGGGGCCAGCGACGTCCCAGGCCTACGTCGCGAGACGAGTTGCCGTTGCCTAGGGTCCGACCGAAGTTCCAGTCGTGAGCACCTCTCGCGTCATCGTGGACGGCGTCAGTGTTTCACCCGATCACTACATCAATGGAGTTCGCATTGCGTCATCCACGACCTTCGAAGACCGTTCACCGCTCGATTGGACTTGGAAACTCGCCGACGTTGCTCGAGGCAGCGCCCGCGAAGCCGACCTCGCCGTCGAAGCCGCGGTGGCGGCTTTTCCGACGTGGGCCGCACTTTCCACTGACGAGCGTGGTGTCTACCTCGATCGGTTGGCTGATCTGATTGACCGCGACGCCGAGCACATCGCCCACGTCGAGTGCCTCGACATGGCCATGCTCGAAGAGAGTCTTCGTCTCCGAGTCATCGGTCGCGGTGCGCGTAACTTTCGCGCTTACGCCGAACTCGCGCGAGAGTACGAATCACGACGGTGGTCGTCAAATGGCACCGTCAACACGGTCCTTCGCATGCCGGCCGGACCGACGGTCGTCATTACGCCGTGGAACGCGCCCTTCATGTTGTCGACCTGGAAGTGCGCGCCAGCTCTCGCGGCCGGCAATACGGTAGTGCTGAAGCCGGCGGAATGGTCACCACTCAGCTGTTCACTGTTGATGGACCTCGTGACCGAGGCGGAATTCCCTCCCGGGGTCTTTAACCTCGTCCAAGGACTCGGCGCCGAGGCCGGCGCCGCATTGGTGAGTGACCCTCGAGTTCGGAGAATCTCATTTACCGGTTCACCCGAGACCGGTCGTCTCATCGGTGAGGCGGCGGCAAACAACATCGTGCCCTTCACGGCAGAGTTGGGTGGCAAGGGCCCGTTCCTCGTTTTCGCCGACGCCGATCTCGACGCTGCAGCCCAAAAGGCGGCGCTCATGTTCGACGACAGTGGTCAGGTATGCCTCGCCGGCACACGCCTTCTCGTGGAGACGCCTATTCGTGACGAGTTTCTCGCCCTGTTCGCGGCCGCCACGAAACAACACGTGCTAGGCGACAGCCGTGACGCGACCACAACCCTCTCGCCCCTCATTCACCCTGATCACCTGGCACGAGTTGACGGCTTCATTAGCCGTGCCCGGGCGCACGGCGACACCATTGTCTTTGGCGGCCAGCGCGGAAACGCTGACGGCCTTTGGTACGAACCAACGCTGGTGGAGCCACTGTCCAATGACTCGGAGATTGTCCAGCGCGAAGTCTTCGGTCCGGTCCTCACGGTGCAAACCTTCGCGGACGAGGCTGAAGCCGTGGTACTTGCTAACTCCACAGAATATGGACTTTCCGCGATTGTCTACACGTCTGACGAGTCAAAAGCGGAACGACTCGGCAGGCAACTTCGCGCCGGCACGATCTGGGTGAACTGTTTCCTCGTGCGCGATCTCACCGCGCCTTTCGGTGGTACGGGCATAAGCGGCATAGGTCGCGAAGGTGGCGACTACGCCCTCGACTTCTATTCGGACTTGAAAACGCTCCAGATCAAGGAAGGAACGACCCATGGGTGAAATCGTGGGTGCGGGACTTCTCGCACACGTGCCAACGATTGTGCTTCCTGACGACCTTCGTCGAGAGCTGAACAACGGCAACGAAAGCACGCTCCACAGCGGTCTCCACCAACTACGACGCGACGTCTTCGACGTGCTGAAGCCCGATCTCGTGCTCGTCTTCGACAGTCACTGGTTCACGACCGTTGAATTCGTGGTGACGGCTGCGGAGCGACGCATGGGATTCTTCACGAGTGAGGAGTTGCCGAGAGGCATGTCGAGTGTCCCCTACGACATGCCCGGGAGTCCCGAATTCGCGCGTCTCGTCGGCGCGATCGCCGACGAGACCGACGATTGCTGGATTACACCCATCGATAACGAACATCTGCCCGTCACGTACGCGACATTGAACTTCCTGTCGTTCCTCCAAGGTCCCGAGGCGTGGGCCTCCATTGGGGTCTGTCAGACCGCGGAAAGCCGAGATTTCGAAACCGTCGGCAAGGTCGTCGCCGAGGCCGTTCGCCAGAGCAATCTTCGTGTCGTACTGATTGCCTCAGGTGCCCTCAGTCATACGTTCCACAAACTTCGTAACCTTCGCAGTCACGAAGCGGCTCCCGAAGAGAACATCTACTCCGACGATGCGCGAGCGTGGGATCACCGCGTAATTGAAGCCTTGGTGCGCGGCGATCACGCCCAAGTCGTGAACGAAATGGATCAGTTCATGCTGGTGAGACCCGAAGGTCACTTCGCCCACTACCAAATGATGGTCCACGCACTGGGTGGATCGCGCTGCAGCGCACCCGGTCGGTTGTACTCGGCGTACGAGAACTCTATTGGCACTGGTCAGGTTCACGTATGGTTTGATCGACCGACGAACGGTTGGACGGGACCACACGAATGACCCTTCAAGGAATACCTTTCCCTCGCACCACGTCCGGCGATGCGTCAATACTGCCGCCCATTCCATGGCACTACTCGGGCGATCTCCTCACCGTTGAGTACCGCACCGATCCCGCCCACGTGCGCTCCGTGTTACCACCTGACGTCCAACTGGCCAACGACGACGAGGACCCGGGGGCCGTTGCGTTCATTTGGGCCGACTGGCAAAGTTGCGGCGACGACCGTGAAGAGTTATTGGATCCCGTTCGCTCGCAGTACAAGGAGTCGTTCGTCATCGTGCGCTGTCGCTACGAGGGCCAGCTCTACAGTCGTTGCGTCTTCATCTGGGTCGACAAGGACTTCGCCTTGGTGCGCGGGTATCTACAGGGGTATCCGAAGAAACTTGGCTCCATCCACCAGACCCGGCCCATCACCGTAGGACGTGCCGGACCACGGCTCGAAGCCGGTGGAAGTTTCGGCATGACCCTCGCCGCCGCCGACCGGCGCCTCGCCAACGCCACGGTCACCTTGCGCGAACCATCGGCGAGTAACGGCTTTGTCAACGGGCACGCCATGTTGCACCACCGCTGGTTTCCGCGCATTGAACTCGACGGCGTTGACACAATGGACGAGGTTGTCAGCATGTCCGGCGTCAATCTGGACCTCGGTCCGGCGTGGACCGGAGACGCCACCTTGGATCTCTTCGACTCGCCCACCGAGGAGTTGGCGCTACTCGCACCGCGAGAGATTATCGGCGGTTATTTCCGCTCGGTCGGCACGACGTTTGCCGGAGGAACCACGCTGCGAGTCAATTCGTGAGTCGTCGCATTGGCTCGACCTCGCCCGCCGAGGTTCTCCGAGCGGAGAAGGACATCAAGGCGCGACTCAAGGGTCAACACTTCGACTTCACGGCGATGAGCGCCGTCTCGAACGTGTACCGTGCCGGCACCGCCGTGCGAAATCACATGGAACGGACGGTCCTCGCGGAGTACGACCTCAGTTGGGTGGCCTTTACGGTGCTCTGGATTCTGTGGATCTGGGAGACACAGGAGACCGGACACGTCGCCGAAGAGGCCGGCGTGACAAAAGGGACATTGACCGGCGTCATCAAAACGCTTCAGACGCGCAAATTGATCCGGCGCTTCACCCACAAGGACGACCGACGACGGGTCTCGATCGAGTTGACGTCGTCGGGCGAACGTCTCATTGAGACGCTCTTCCCCAAGTTCAACCAACACGAACGAGTCGCCGTGGAGTCGCTCACGCCGAGTGAACAACGTGAACTTGCGCGACTACTTCGCAAGGTGACCCACGGAATTGCCGGTTCTTCAACTAACTGAGGCGTCGGGCCCCGTTGACCGCGGCAGATGCTCAACTGATAGAACGTGAGAGGGGACTCGTGTTGTTTCGCAGCGATTCGAATGAGACCCCTTCACCCTTGGTTGACGAGCACGTCGAGAAGGGATTCTCTCAGCGTGGCGAGCGTCACGGAGGGCCTATTTTTTCGATCATCTGTTACGTCGCGGCCATTGCGGGCGTGTACGCCCCTTGGTACCTGCTCGGCACCGAAGTCGTTTCGCCCGCCTCGTCGGGCCGATCAATGTGGAACTCCGGATTGACCGATTGGGGATCGGGCCATTCCATCGTGGTGCTGGCCGTCATTGGCGTAGTTCTCAGCAGCTGGCGTCTCGCCCGTCCAACCTCCAGCGTTCGACGGGCCACGTTTCCCCTCTTCTTGGCGTTGTTCGTCATCGCCGCGCGCCAGCTCTTGGCGTACGGAAGAACTCCCACGGGTTGGCACGGACGTTTTCTTACTCAGGTCATTGGTTGGGGACTGTGGCTGAACCTCGTGGCGAGTGCCCTTGGCGTTGCTGGATCGATCCTCTGGCGATCCGCCCTTCGATCACCGGACCGCAACACGAGGAGAGGCGAAGAACGCGAGCAGAGTAAAACCCCTAGGGAGCGCCGATCAACCAACTACTTGTGTGCCCTCATTGTTCTGGCCATTGTGGTAGTCGCCCTCTCGCGGGCGACGTGGCTCAACTGGCAAGAGGTCACCGGTCGGGTATTTCAATTCACGATAAGGGGAGATTCCAACTACGGTCCTGGCGCCATCACCGCCGTCCTTGGTCTCGTACTACTCCTCGTTTGCGTACGACAATTGCGCACACCACACTCTCGGTCCCCAGTTGTGCCGAGCGTTCTAGTGTTTGCGAACTTCGTCACGCTGGCCAACTTTTACGTTGCCGAAGCCAATCCGCCGTTCGTCCACGCCGAGATACTTTTCCACGTCGAGTGGGGATTCTTCGTGTCGGTTGGAGCGACGCTCCTTTCCGTGATTGTTCTCGTGGCGTGGTGGCGACTCGAGCACCTTGAACTCGTGGGCCACAACGCAGGGGCCATCGTTAATGTTGCGTCAGACTCTCGCGCTCGACCGAACACGACTACCGCTCAGCCGCATCCTCCGTCGGAATGAGACGACGGGCCGCACGCGCTTCGTCGACCCGAGAGACAGGCGTTGTCTGAGGGGCCCGGTGCAGTGAATCCGGATCAACAATTGCTCGTTGCGCAATCCGTTCGACGGCTTCGGCGAGCGCTTCAAGCGTTTGCAGGCTCTCGGTTTCAGTCGGTTCGAACATCAGTGCTTCATCAACAATGAGCGGGAAGTACACCGTGGGCGAGTGAAAACCTTCTTCGAGTAGCGCCTTGGCTACGTCGAGACCCCGCACGCCATACTTGACCTTGAGCGGCGCGGCGGTCAACACGCATTCGTGCATGCAGACCCTGTCGTAGGCTGCCGGCAACGTCGCGCGAAGACGGTGACGAAGCCAGTTGGCGTTGAGGACGGCGTACTTGGCGACGCGGGTCAGTCCGTCACCACCGTGGACGTCGATGTACGCGAGCGCCCTGGCCAAAACCATGGCGTTGCCGTGCCAGCCGTGGACGCGCCCAATTGACCTCGGCGGCTTTGCCCACGCGTACGAACCGTCGACCTGCTTCGTGGCCCTCGGACCGGGAAGAAAGTCGACCAGTCGCGACGACACCGCGACCGGACCGGCCCCCGGTCCACCCCCGCCGTGGGGCGTAGCGAAGGTCTTGTGAAGGTTCATGTGGACAATGTCGAATCCCATGTCGCCGGGACGTACGACACCGAGAATGGCGTTCAAGTTCGCGCCGTCGTAGTAGAGCAGTCCCCCGACATCGTGGACGGCCGCTGCAATCTCGGTGATCTCTTCTTCGAAGAGTCCTAGCGTGTTGGGGTTCGTCAACATGATGCCCGCTACGTCGGGACCAAGCGAGGCCTTCAGTTTCTCGAGGTCGACGAGTCCGCGATCGTTGGAGGGAATCGTCGACACCTCGTAACCACCCAGCGTCACCGACGCCGGGTTTGTGCCGTGGGCCGAGTCGGGGATGAGAATCCGCTTCCTCGCGTCGCCGTTCGCCGTGTGATAGGCCCGCATCAACAGGAGTCCCGTGAGCTCGCCCGCGGCGCCCGCGGCCGGTTGCAGCGTGGCGGCGGCCATGCCGGTAACGGCGCACAACTTCTCTTCGATTGTTGTCAGTAACTCCAACCAGCCCTGCGTCAACTCTGCCGGTGCGCCAGGGTGCACGGAGTTGAGTCCCGGGTCGGCGGCCACGGCGTCACAGAACTTGGGGTTGTATTTCATGGTGCACGAACCGAGCGGATACATGCCGAGGTCGACGGAGAACTGACGGTGCGACAATCGAGTGAAGTGACCGACGAGGTCGCGTTCGGACACTTCCGCGATGTCGACGATCGCGGGATTCAAGTGAAAGATTGGCACTAGTTCATCAAGCGCCTTGGCGGGTACACCGGTCGTACGTAGTTGATAGGCGGAGCGTCCCGGCACCGACATCTCGAAAAGTGTCGGCTCCGTCTCATGTCCCACCAGGGGTGCCGACGCCGCTCGCCCTCCCGGTAGTGCTCGTAGCGTCATTCCCCCACCGCCTTACGCAGCACTTCTACGTAGTGGTCAATTTCGTCCTTCGTACGTCGCTCGGTCACCGTTACGATCAGAACGTTCTCGATTCCGTGGTCGATCGAGACGTCCTCGCCCATAGTGAGGGCGGCGGCCGCAACACCGCCGAGCACACCGTCGTTCGCCATCGTAAGTAGTACCGCCGACGCATTCGACGTGAGACGTACAGCGAATTCGCGGAAATAGGGCTGCGTTGACACTCGTTCCACTCCGTCGATCTTCAAGATCTCGTCGTGGAGGTAGTGCGCGCCCTGGGCGCAACGCGTCGCCACTTCGCGAAGTCCTTGCGTACCGAGCCATCCGAGTTGGATGGCTGCCGTCACGGCCATGAGCGTCTGGTTCGTGCAGACGTTCGACGTAGCCTTCTCACGGCGGATGTCCTGTTCGCGCGCGCGAAGTGTCGTCACGAACGACCGACGATTGTTGGAGTCGACCGTTTCGCCGACGATGCGACCGGGCAAACGGCGAACCAGTTCGTTCGTACAGGCGAAGAGTCCGAGGAAAGGTCCGCCAAAAGCGAGTGGCGTCCCGAAGGGTTGTCCCTCGCCGACGAAGATGTCCGCGCCCCACTGACCGGCCGTTTTGAGGACGCCGGCGGCGACGGGGTCGGCGCCAAGAATGAGAAGCGCATCATTCGACACCGCCAGTTCCTTCACCGCCGTCATGTCCTCGAGAACTCCTAGATAGTTGGGGTACGAAGCCACAATGGCGGCGGCGCCCGACGCGTCGACGCTCCCCCAATTGGTGAGGCCGTCGACGAGCGGCGCAACGACAATCTCGTGTCCGGTGCCTCGCGCAAAGGTCAAAGCCACTTCGCGCCAGTGGGGATGGACGCCGGCGGAGATGACCATCTTCTCGCGTTGCGTCGCACCGTGAGCCATGTTGAGACCTTCGACTAATCCGGTCGCCGCGTCGTAGAGCGAGGCGTTGGGAATGGGTAATCCACTCAGTCGTGAGATCAACGTTTGGTACTCGAAGATGGCCTGCAGCACGCCCTGGGCGACTTCTGGTTGGTAGGGCGTATAGGCGGTCACGAACTCTGATCGTCCGGCCAACATCTTCACGACCGCCGGCACTTCGTGGTCGTAAACCCCGGCGCCGGCAAAGCACGTCATCTCGGAGAACTTGGCACGATTGGCCGATGTGTACTCTGCGAATTTCGCCGCAACGTCCGGCTCGCTCATGCCCAATGGCAGATCAAGGTCGTGCGTCAGTCGAACGGCCGGCGGAATGTGGGCGAAGAGTTGTTCTAGTGAGTCCATGCCGAGGAAGCCAAGCATCTCGTCGATCTCTTCGGGCGTGTGGGGTAAGTAATCAGCCATCTCACTTCACCTTTCGCACGAAGGGCAAAGCGGTCACCTTCGCCGTAATCTCACGACCCCGCAGCGTCACCGTGACTGGCGTGCCCTCGCTGAGATCGCCACTAAGAAGTCCCATGCCAATGCCCTGGCCGAGCACGGGCGAATAGTTGCCCGACGTCAACGTACCGACGTTTGATCCGTTAATAAACACCTCGCCCCCATCGCGGAGTGGTTGACGTCCATCGACGCTGACGCCGGTCAGCAGTCGCTCCGGACCACGCTCTCGTTCATTCGCCACCGCCTCGCGGCCTCGGAATGTCTCCTTGTCCCAGCCAAGCAC
>CAJDUS010000095.1_pt1 | contig 14874 bp, 8 predicted proteins | sample 7390831 | NCBI WGS metagenome assembly CAJDUS01 (sample SAMEA7055684, study PRJEB34461) | soil metagenome | biome: terrestrial ecosystem; feature: Peninsula; material: soil | place: Antarctica | collected 2016
TGTTCGACAACCACGACGTCGCGCTCGGGGTCGCGTTCTTTGGCAAGCAGTGCGCACCAGAGACCGGTGTAGCCGGCCCCCACGACGCAGAGATCGGCGCCAATGTCACCTATGAGAGCGGAGTGGGGTGCGGGCTCCATTGGGTCGGAATCGAGCCACCACAGGTCGGGTTGGACGTCAGCGAGGTGGCGTAGGACGAAAGGATCCTTCTTGTTCATACTGTGTCCAACCAGCGGTTGGAATCACCCTCTCTCAGCACTATCTTTTCGCGAACGCCCAGGCGGCGCAGCAAATGCCAGCCGACTCGACCGGCCTCAACCCGTAAATTCTACCGGCTGATTGTGAATCGGTGAAGTATCACCATGCGAGAAAACCAGCCGCCCGGGCCATTTTCAGGGGTCGATAGGCTGCCCTGTGCGCGACGCGGGGCCAAGTGGAAGTGAGTTTTGAATGCGACTGGCGAATCTAAACGGGCGAGCGACGATTGTGACCAATGACGGTCTCATTGATGTTGCCACTAGTTCCAGCGGAGCATTCTCCGCCTCGATCGAGAAGTGCCTCGGGCAAGTGGAAACGCTCGGCGCATGGTTCAGTTCCGCTCGGCCCCGTCCGAACGACCCCACGACGCCAGAGCAATTAATCGGCGACGCTCGACTTGGCCCGGTCGTTGAGCACCCGAGTCAAGTCTTCGCAATCGGTCTCAACTACGCACAACACGCCGCCGAATCGGGTCAGGCCCTGCCGAGCGAGCCTATGGTCTTTACAAAGTTCCCCTCTGCGGTCTGTGGTCCCAATGCATCACTTCACGTTCCCGGTCCAATGACCGACTGGGAGGCCGAGCTCGTGGTCGTCATGGGAGCTCGCGCTCGCGACGTGAGCATAGAGGATGCCCTTTCGAGCGTGGTCGGCTACTGCGTCGGCCAGGACTATTCGGAGCGTGGGTGGCAATTCAAGAGCACTCCTCCACAGTTCTCTCTCGCCAAGTCATTCGAGAATTTCGCACCAATCGGCCCGTGGCTCACCACGGCCGACGAAGTAGCGAACCCGAACAATCTCGCTATCTCGACCACCATCAATGGTGTCGTGATGCAAGATTCCACCACGTCGGACATGGTATTCCCCGTCGCAGAGTTGATTTCGTATCTCTCGTCGGTCTGCGAACTGCGTTGCGGCGACCTCATCTTCACCGGAACGCCTCAGGGTGTCGGCCAGGCCCGTCAACCGCCGATCTTCATTCAACCCGGTGACGTCATCGTCACCTCGATTGAGAGACTCGGCGCTATTCGTAACGTCGCCCTGGCCCCCTCGTAAGGCCTGTCGTGACTAATTGGTCGGGCTGGGGAGATTTGAACTCCCGATCTCTCGGCCCCCAGCCGAGCGCTCTAGACCAAACTAAGCCACAGCCCGTGAAGATTCAATCGTAGTCGGTGGCGTTCTTCAACCACTGGGCCGGTGGCCGGCGTGCGCCTGATCTGGATGGGTCAACCATGCGCGCGCCTCACACAAGAACGCAATCGTCTCGCCCGTGGCCTTCGCACGAAGTGCCTCGAGAATTCGTTCGTCGAGAGCCTCAATAAGTTCATTCGCAGCCATTCATTCCTCTCTTCCGCACCACTTCACCATTGACAGCCACGGCAACCCCTCGGGATTGAATGTCTAATCGCGTTAGGAGGTCCTCCACAGATTCAACCATGAACTCCTGCGGCTGACCGTTCACTGAAATCACGAGATACTCTCAGCGAATCGCAACGCTTCACGTGCCGCCAACGGTGCGAGCGTGACACCGTGACGAAAATGTCCCGAGGACCATGCCCAACGACCTCCGTCGAGGACTTCAAAGAACGGTTGTAAATCGTCGCTGGCCGGTCGAAGTCCCGATCTCGTCTCCAGCACTTCCGCGTCGTCGAGATCGGGCACCACGTCCAACACGTCACGCAGTAACCGGGCGAGCTCACCAACCCGTACGTTCGATTCGCCGCGCTCCTCCGACGTTGCACCGAGCACGTTGTAACCACCTGAACGACTGACCATGTAGACGCTGCGCCCGCGCACGTACGAACGAATCATTGGTTGGTCGCTTCGATCCATACCACGCACGCGCACGGTAATGCCGTGTACCGGACGAACGTGGTTTCCCATCAGACTCTCGACGCCATCGGGGAGCGCCCCCACGCCGGTGGCGATGAGGCCGAGCGCTCGATCGAAGGAAGCTGACGCGGTGTCGGCGCGCACGTGGTCTCCGTCCGTGCACACGTTCGTCACCGCCTCATTGACGACCTCGACTCCCAAAATCTGGTTCGCCTCGCTCAGCACGTCGACCACCTGGTCGGGATTGACCCAGGCGTCGCCGACGAGCAAGAGGCCCTCACTAATACGACCCGTGACGCCCTCAAACATTGCCGGCACTTCGTCGCGACGAACCCGTTGAGGCTGCACACCAAATTCATTCGCAACATCGACGTATTGATCGACGAGCCGTCGATCACTCTGGTCCCAGCCAACGAGCAACGTTCCGACTTCCCTCAGCGTGAGTTGGCGTCCGGTGACTTCGCCAAGTTCATCAGCCAGTTCGCGCCAAGCTCCCAGGGCGCCCCTTTGTAAGCGAAAATTCGCTTCTTCGCCCGGGGCGATTTCCGCACTTGCGGCCACCATGCCAGCGGCTGCCCTCGTCGCACCCATGCCCGGTGTGGGGTCGAAGAGCGTCACCTGAAAATTGGCTCGGGCCAGACGAAACGCGCTGGCGAGTCCGATGACGCCCCCGCCAACGACCAGTGCACTTTTTCCGGACGACTTCACGTGACCAGCGTAGAGTGCTCGCGCAAAGGGTTTATCGGTATGATTGACCCGGGTCAGCGTTGCCCCGTGAGGAAACGCTATGACAAAGACTCTCTACGACCCTGACTTCGAACACGACGCCTGTGGCGTCGGTATGGTCGCGGACCTCACTGCCCGTGCGACCAACGAGACACTGCTCGACGCCCTCACCATCTTGGAGAATCTTGAGCACCGGGGTGCGACCGGATCAGACATTGATTCGGGTGACGGAGCCGGCGTCCTCATCCAAATGCCCGACTCCTTCATCCGTGAAGTCTTTGACACGGTGCCCGACGCGGGAGCGTACGGGGTCGCGCACTGGATGCTGCCCAAGGACGCTGACCTCGACACCACCCAGCGCACCATCGACAAGGTACTGGAGCGAGTCGGCCTACGAGCGTCCGGGTGGCGCGTCGTCCCCGTTGACTCCACCATTCTTGGTGCCACGTCAGGGGCGTCAGAGCCACTATTCGTTCAACAGCTCATCGTTCGCAGTTACGAGAAACCGGCGCCCGATCTCGAGCGCGCGCTCTACTGCGCTCGAAAAGTCCTCGAACACTGGTTGCCGATCTACGCCGCCTCTTGTTCTTCCAGCGTTCTCATTTACAAGGGCATGCTCACGGCCCCTCAATTGCGCAACTATTTCTACGACCTACGTGACCCCCGGCTGAAGTCGGCGATTGCCGTCGTGCACAGCCGCTTCTCCACCAACGTGCTCCCGCGCTGGGACCTCGCCCAGCCTTTCCGTTACATTGCCCACAATGGCGAGATCAACACGATTCGGGGAAATCGGAACTGGATGACCGCCCGCGAGACCTCGCTGGTTAGCGACGTCCTTCCGCTGCCAATCCACGAATTGACTCCGCTCGTTACACCCGACATGAGTGACTCGGCCAGTTTCGACGAAGTCGTGGAACTCCTCGTCCAGGGCGGACGATCACTCCCGCACGCCGTCTTAATGATGATTCCCGAAGCGTGGGAGCGTTCGACCAACATGAGTACGTCGCGTCGCGACTTCTATCGTTACCACGCCGCGCTCATGGAGCCGTGGGACGGGCCAGCGTCAGTAACATTCTGCGACGGCAAGGTCGTCGGTGCCGTCCTCGACCGCAACGGGCTTCGACCGGCGCGTTACTGGGTCACGAAGGACCAACGCGTAATCTTCGCGAGTGAAGTGGGCGTCTTGCCGATTGAGCCGAACAACATAGAACGCAAGGGTCGCCTCCAACCTGGTCGCGTGTTCCTGGTTGACGTGGAGAAGGGTCGCATCATTGATGACGAGGAGCTAAAGGGTTCACTCGCCGCCGCCGCACCCTACGGTGATTGGCTGCGCGCGCAGCAGTTCTCACTGGACGAGATCGAAGCTCCCGCCATGCTGACGCCGAGTCACGCTTCGGTCGTTCGACAACAAAAAAACTTCGGTTACAGCGAAGAAGACCTTCGTCTCATCGTCCGGCACATGGCGCGGGTAAGCGAGGAACCGATTGGATCGATGGGCTCGGATACGACCGTGCCGGTGCTCTCAACACTCCCTCGGCCCTTCTTCGACTTCTTCACGCAGCTCTTCGCTCAAGTAACGAACCCGCCGCTCGACGCCATACGAGAAGAACTCGTCACTTCGTCTCGGGTCGCCATTGGCGGCGAAGATAATCTGCTCACCGAAAGCGCTCGCCACTGTCACCAGATTGTGCTTCCCTCACCAGTCCTTAGCATCGACGAATTAGCGAAGATCCGCTACATCGAAGAGTTCGATCACCTCCAGGGCTTCCAGACGGTGGTCATCGACGGGCTCTTCGAGGCGCACGGCGAAACCCCAGCCGGCGAACGTCTGGCCGCTGCCGTCGACGCGCTCACCGACGACGTTGTTCGCCACGTTCGCGCAGGAACCAACATCGTTATTCTGTCGGACCGCAACACGACCGCCACGCACGCCGCCATCCCGAGCCTGCTACTGGCCTCTGCGGTGCACCACCGCCTCGTCGACGAGCACCTGCGCACCAACGCCGCCCTCATTATGGAGTCGGGCGACGTCCGCGAAGTTCACCACATTGCGCTGTTGCTCGGTTTTGGCGCGTCGGCCGTCTGCCCCTATCTTGCCTACGAGTCGATTGACTCGCTCATTGAAGAGGGCGAACTAAACGAGTTCACCGCTTTCGAAGCGCGCTACCAGTACGGTAAAGCCCTCAATAAGGGCATTGTGAAAACGATGTCGAAAATGGGTGTCAGTACGGTGGCGAGTTACGTAGGCTCCCAACTCTTCGAGGCCGTTGGCATATCGGACGAAGTCCTCCTGCGCTACTTTCCAGGCTTTCGCTCACGCATTGGTGGCATCACGCTCGAACATATTGCGCGGAGCGTTCTTCAACTCCACACCAGCGCCTACGAACCGCGAATTGGCGAACAGGTCGAACTTCGCAACAACGGCGAGTACCAGTGGCGCCGCGACGGCGAGGTCCATCTCTTTAATCCACGGACGGTGCAGAAACTCCAACACGCCACGCGTGCGAAGCGCTTCGACATCTTTAAGGAATACACGACCCTCGTAGACGACCAATCGAAAAAACTCGTCACCCTGCGCGGATTGATGAATCTAGTGCCGAGTTCTACGCCTCTGTCCCTCGACGAAGTGGAGAGTGCGGCCTCGATTATCCGCCGATTTAGCACTGGGGCCATGTCCTATGGTTCAATCTCCGAAGAAGCGCACTCGACGCTCGCCGTGGCCATGAACCGAATCGGAGGAAAATCGAACACCGGCGAGGGCGGAGAAGACGCAGAACGCTTCGACACCTCCGATCCCCTTAACAATCGACGCTCGGCGATCAAACAGGTCGCCTCTGGGCGCTTCGGCGTCACGAGTCGCTATCTCGTCAACGCCGATGACCTTCAGATCAAGATGGCCCAAGGCGCCAAGCCGGGTGAGGGCGGACAACTGCCCGGATCCAAGGTCTATCCCTGGATCGCCCAGACTCGACACTCGACACCCGGCGTGGGGCTCATCTCGCCGCCGCCACATCACGACATCTATTCCATCGAGGATCTCGCCCAACTCATTTACGACCTGAAGAACGCGAACGACCAGGCTCGGATTCACGTGAAACTCGTGAGCGAACAAGGCGTCGGTACCATTGCCGCTGGCGTGGCCAAAGCCCACGCCGACGTGATTCTTATTTCGGGACACGACGGCGGCACCGGCGCAGCACCACTGACGTCGCTGAAACACGCCGGCACACCGTGGGAGTTGGGACTGGCCGAGACGCACCAGACGTTGGCGGCCAATGGGCTGCGAAGTCGTGTGACCCTTCAGGTCGACGGACAACTAAAAACGGGCCGCGACGTCATCATCGCGGCGCTGCTCGGGGCCGAGGAGTTTGGCTTCGCCACGGCACCACTCGTCGTCGCCGGATGCGTGATGATGCGCGTCTGTCACCTCGACACCTGTCCGGTCGGCATCGCAACCCAGAATCCGAAGCTTCGGGAGCGATTTACCGGCAAGCCCGAGTTCGTCGAGAACTTCTTCCAGTTCATCGCCGAAGAGGTGCGCGAGTATTTGGCGCTCCTCGGTGTCAGAACCTTCGACGAAATCGTGGGGGACGCGTCGAGGATCATCTTGGATTCGCTCGACGATGAGGCCAACGACCTCGACCTTTCAGCGTTGCTCGTCTGCGTGCCGCCAGACCAACGACGCCAGAGCGTCAAGCAAGATCACGGCCTCGACGGCGCGCTGGACTGGCTCTTCCTCGGCGACGCACTCAACGCCGCCACGAAAAACGAAACCTTCCGATTCGCCACGCCCGTTCGCAACGTCAATCGCGCCGTCGGCACGCTCACGGGCAGTGCCATTACCCGCTCCCTCGGCGAGCGGGTCCTGGACGACAACTTGATAACGATCGACCTGGAAGGTTCGTCGGGTCAGAGCCTCGGCGCCTTTGTGCCCAACGGCGTCACTCTTCGACTTACCGGTGACGCCAACGACTACGTCGGCAAGGGGCTCTCGGGTGGGCGCATCGTGATTCGCCCATTCTCCTCGTCATCGTTTGCGAGCGAGGAGAACATCATCGCGGGCAACGTGATTGGCTACGGAGCAACCGACGGTGAGATTTTTGTCAGTGGCGTGGTGGGGGAACGCTGTGGTGTTCGAAACTCTGGAGCAACGATCGTTGTTGAGGGCACGGGCGATCACGCCTGCGAGTACATGACCGGTGGCGTCGTCGCCATCCTGGGCAACGTCGGACGAAATCTGGCGGCCGGAATGTCGGGGGGCACGTTGTACCTCTACGACCCCAACCAGATGGTGCACGACCACCTGAGCGCTGGCGTGTACGAGATTGATCCACTCGAATACGACGACGATGAACTTCTTCGCGATCTTCTCACGCGATTCGCCGACGAGACGGGTTCGGCTCGAGCAGCGTCAATCCTGGCCGATTGGCGTAATGAGCGGATGCTCTTCGTTCGTATTGAGACCTCGGAGTACCAACGCATCCGCGACGAGTTGCGCAATGGGTAAGGTCACCGGTTTTCTGGAATTCCCTCGAAAGGGGCCGCGTTATCGACCGGTTTCGGTACGCCTGCGCGATTGGCGCGAGGTCTACGAGCCCCAGAGCGACGACGAGGTCGCCCAACAGGGAGCGCGCTGTATGGACTGCGGCATTCCCTTTTGCATGCAAGGCTGTCCACTCGGCAATCGCATTCCAACCTTCAACGACTACGTCTACCGCATGAACTGGGCGCACGCCGCCGAGCAGCTGTTCGATACGAACAACTTCCCGGAGTTCACCGGACGACTCTGTCCCGCACCATGCGAATCGGCGTGCGTACTGGCAATCTCTGATAGCGCGGTCACGATTGAGCGGATTGAATACGAAATCGCCGAACACGCGTTTGCCAACGGGTTCGAAGTGGCCCACGCCGCAGAGACGCGCACCGGGAATCGGGTGGCGATCGTTGGATCGGGCCCGGCCGGGCTGGCCGCCGCCGCGCAGTTGGCGAGCGTGGGGCACAAGGTTGAGGTCTTTGAACGAAGTGACGCCATCGGCGGACTGCTGCGTTACGGCATTCCGGAGTTCAAGCTGGAGAAGTCCGTTCTCGATCGACGCCTCGCGGTCATGGAGTCGTCGGGCGTGGCCTTCCACTCTGGGGTCACCATTGGCGAGAGCGGGACCCCGCTGGCAACGTTGCAGGCGACCTTCGACGCGGTTTTGCTCTGCGTTGGGTCCACTCGCCCCCGCCTCATACCCGTGCCCGGAGCGCAGCTGTTGGGCGTCTATGCGGCAATGACGTTTCTGGAGGCGGCAAACCGAGCAGTCCGCGATGGCACGGCGTCACCGATTGACGCCAAAGGTGCCCACGTCGTGATCCTGGGCGGTGGCGACACCGGCGCGGACTGTCTCGGAACCGTACACCGCCAGGGGGCCGCATCCGTCGTGCAGATTGAAATCATGGACCGCCCACCCGACGAACGCCCCGACGATCAGCCGTGGCCGACAATGGCGCGTATGTTCAAATCTGCCCCGGCCGACATCGTGTTAATCGCCGCGGGCTTTGTCGGACCAGAACTAAGTGATCTCGGACTTGATCACGAGCCCTACGTGACTCCTCGCTCCACGTTGGCCGTCGACGCCCAGTGGCGTCTGGTCGGGGTGGGGGGGTCGAGCCCCATCTTCGCGTGTGGCGACGCCGTTCGCGGTCAAAGCCTCATCGTCTGGGCGATCGCCGAGGGTCGCAGCGCCGCAGCCGCCATCGATTCATTCCTCAGCGATCGTCCGAGCATCCTTGCCTCGCCCGTGGTGCCGTACGGCCTCTCCTGGTAGCGACCATTTCGAACGGCAGACCTTTGTAACATCAACGAGACGGTCAATAGAGGGGGAACGATGGACAGCACGATGCAGGACGGGCCACTACTCATAAGTGGCATCATCCGACACGGTGAGTTCGTATACGCCGACAAGAAGGTCTTCACTGTCACGGCCGACGGAGTTGAGGAGGCGACGTTCTATCAGGTCTCCAAGCGCGCCGAACAGTTGGCCGCCGCCCTGGCCACGTTGGGCGTTGTCCCGGGCGACCGAGTCGCCACGTTCATGTGGAATAACCAGGCCCACATGGAGGCCTACATCGCGGCACCGAGCATGGGGGCCGTACTGCACACCCTCAACATCCGCCTCTTTCCCGAACAGCTCGCCTTCATCATTAATCACGCCGAAGACAAGATCATCATTGTCGACAGTTCGCTGATTCCGCTGCTCGCCAAGGTGCGCGACCAGATTCCCTCGGTTGAACACATCATCGTGCACGGTCCTGACAACGACGGACTCCTTGGTTCAACGCACGACTACGAAACGCTGGTCAACGCGCAACGACCGGGTTACGTCTGGCCCCTCCTCGACGAGCGCTCGGCCGCCATCATGTGTTACACCTCGGGCACAACCGGCAACCCGAAGGGCGTGGTCTATTCGCACCGTTCGACGTGGCTGCACTCAATGGCCTCAACGACCGCCAACTCGATTGGGCTGAGCGAACGTGACCGCTGCCTGCTCATCGTGCCGATGTTCCACGTCAGCGCGTGGGGTGTGGTCTTCACCGCCTTCTTCTCGGGCACCGAAGTGATCATGCCCCAGCAGTACTTGCAGGGCGAACCAATCGTCAAGATGATCCGCGAACTGCGTCCGACGATCTCACTTGGGGTGCCCACAGTGTGGAACGACGTGTTGCGCGTCGCCGAAAACAATCCCGAGGCCGATCTGTCGAGTCTGCGCGGAATCTTGGCCGGTGGCTCCGCCGTGCCGCGCTCAATGATCGAGAAGTTCCGAGACTCCTACGGCATCGACATGATTCAGGGTTGGGGCATGACCGAGACGAGCCCGCTCGCCGCGGTGTCCATTCCTCCGGGTAACACACCACGCGACCAAGAAATCGACTACCGCGTGAAGGCCGGGCGCGTCGTCGCCGGCGTTGAGATCCGTGTGACCGCCGACGACGGGACCGTGTTGCCCAACGACGGTAAATCCGTGGGCGAGTTTGAGATTCGCGGCCCCTGGATCACCGGTTCGTATTTCGGGGTCGACGATCCCGACAAGTTCCGTGACGGCTGGCTACGCACCGGCGACATCGGCACGCTCGACGGTGAGGGCTTCATGACGGTCAGTGACCGCACTAAGGACGTCATTAAATCTGGCGGTGAGTGGATCAGCTCCGTCGAACTTGAAAGCACCATCATGGGTCACCCCGCGGTCTTCGAAGCGGCCGTGATCGCCGTGCCCGACGAAAAGTGGCAGGAGCGTCCGCTGTGTTGCGTAGTGCTGAAGCCCGGTGCGACGGCCACGGCCGAAGAGCTCCGAGACTACCTGAGCGAACGCGTCGTTAAGTGGTGGCTGCCCGAGCGTTGGGCCTTCATTGAGTTGGTGCCCAAGACGAGCGTCGGCAAGTTCGACAAGAAGGTGTTGCGAGCACAGTACGCCGATAATCAACTCGATTATCAAACTATTTCGTAGTGGAGTCGTACCAAGAGTTGGCCGACGAGGTGTCGGACATTGAACGTCGCGTCGCCGATGCCATCTTCGATTCCGTGCGCGCGCAGTTGCGCAAAGACGGGGCCGACGAAGCGAAGGAACTCGAACGCCGACTCTCGAAGGTCCGTCGGAGCCTGCAAAAGGCCGAACACCTTCTTCGTGGCGCAAGTGAAGATTAAGACCACCCGTTCACTTCGTTAATGAGCAGACGCAGATTCACGTAATTGCGTCCGTCGAAGCCAAACGTCAACGTGTGCTCGTCACTCATCTGGTAACCGGAACCACCAGCGAAACGCGGCACCGACGTAGCGAGTGCCGCTAGTTGGTCATCGCTCGGCGCGCGCTTTATCTTGATCGTCCCCCGATTGCCCCGGACACTAAAGGTCTCGAAATTGGAAAAGAAGTGCTCAATCTCCTGAACGGCGTCCTCGACCGAAGAGCAGAGTTTTACGAGGCACAAGTCGTTCGGGTCAATGTAGGAATCGCTAATAATTGCACCCTCGACGAAGTCCAGCCACTGTCGCCAGAACGTGCCGTCGAGACTGTCGACGAGAACGACGGGGGCCGGCGAGGTTTTGCCCGTGTGTAGGAGGGTGAGGACCTCGAAGGTCTCATCCATGGTGCCGAGACCACCTGGAAAGATTGCGAAGGCGTTAGACGGCCTCGTCATGGCGACTTTACGAGTAAAGAAGTACTGCATCGCGACGAGCATGGTCTCGGCGTCGATATAGGGATTGGCGAACTGCTCAAAGGGGAGTTCGATGTTCACGCCGAGTGTATGTTCGCGACCCGCACCCATCGCGGACGCCTCCATAATGCCCGGACCGGCACCCGATACGACCATCCAGCCACGCTGCGCCATCACTTCGCCGAGCCGACGGGCCATTTCGAACAACGTTGCGTCAATGTTGGTGCGCGCCGACCCGAAGACCGCGATCTTTGGCACGTCGCGCCACTTCGAAAAGAGCGTCGAGGCCTCGGTAAGTTCGTCCAGTGCATTGACCGCCACTGTGAGGTCGCCCACGTCGCCATCGACGATTGCCAACTCGACAAATCGGCTCAGGAGCGACCGAAGGATCTCGATTCGTTCGGGCGAGAGGGGGGACTCGCGCGACACGTCGCGTAAGAACCCGTCAATCAATTCGTCCATGGTTAGATCGACTGGTAGAGCGTGCTTCGCTGGACGAGGGGCCGACCGATCGGCTCTACGAGTGCCTTCAAGGTGTCAACGTCCATCTCTTGTCCGTGGGCCGCGCCGGCCGCCCGCGAGATGTTCTCGTCCATCAACGTGCCACCAACGTCATTGGCACCGGCCTGGAGGATTCGACGCGAACCGGGAACGCCCATCTTCACCCAACTGACCTGAATGTTGTCGATAAGCGTGGCGTAGTGGAGCCTCGCAACCGAGTGCATGAGGACCGCCTCTCGGAACGTCGGACCCTTGCGGGCCCGACCCTTCAAGAAGATTGGCGTCGCCATGTGAACGAAGGGCAGCGGCACGAACTCCGTGAACCCGCCGGTGTCCACTTGGAGGGCCCTCGTGCGAAGCAGGTGCGTCGCCCAACTGTCGACGCCCTCGACGGCGCCGAACATGATCGTGATATTGGAACGCAGGCCGACACTGTGCGCGGCGCGATGTACGTCGAGCCACTGGTCGGAATTAATCTTGTCGGGACAGAGCTCCTTGCGCACGCGGTCGTCCAGAATCTCGGCCGCCGTTCCGGGCAGGGTCTTGAGCCCCGCCTCCTTCAGGCGCGTGAGATAGGTCACGAGGTCTTGCTCGGACCGGCGAGCACCCTCAAAGACCTCGAGAGCACTGAACGCGTGGATGTGGATCCTCGGCGAACCGGCCCGCACTGCCGCAACAACATCGATGTAGTAGTCGCCGTCAAACTTCGGGTGGATTCCCCCCTGGAGACACACCTCTGTCGCACCCTTGGCCTCGGCCTCACGTACTCGTTCGCTGATTTCGTCAAGCGTCAAGAGGTAGGGGTCGCCGCGCAAGTTGAGGGAAAGTGGGCCCTTGGAAAAAGCGCAAAATCGACACTTAAAAGTGCAGACATTCGTGTAGTTGATATTGCGATTGATTACGAAGGTCACGGCGTCACCCACGAGATCTTGGCGAACGTTGTCGGCGAGGTCCACGACGGCGTTGAAGTCGGCTCCGCGCGCTAAGAAGAGCGTGATCAACTCTTCGCGACTGAACTCGTAACCAGGTTCGTAGCGCGCCAGTAGCGACGCAACGCCGGACGTGCGCGCGCGGGAGGTCGGACGCGCGGGCGGCGTCTCCTCGGTTCCCGATGCCCACTGGTCGTTTCGCGCGAGGAACGTGGAGTCCGCGTGCGCCAGCACATAGGGGCGAACCTTCTCGTCGAGGAATGCACCGTTGTCGCCAATGAACTCGGGATAAACCGTCAGTCGCGGCGTCAACATAAAGCCACGTTCGTCGCATTCGGCACCCAGCGCGTCGAGTGCCGGCCATGCGCGCTCGGGATTGACGTGGTCGGCGGTGACGGGTGAAATGCCCCCAAAGTCGTCGATGCCAAAAGCGAGCAGCCGGGTGGGATCGTCACTCAGGTTCGGCGGTGCCTGGAGGTGGATGGCGTCGGGGAGAATGAGCCGAGCGACCGCAATCGTCCAGTGGAACTCCTCGTCACTCGCTGCAGGTTCGTTGGCCATTGCGGTGCGAGGCTTGGGCAAAAAGTTCTGGATGATGACTTCTTGGACGTGGCCGAACTCTTCGTGCGCCACCTTGATCGCTTCGAGGGTGGCGATGCGGTCTCGGCGACTCTCGCCAATCCCGACGAGCAGTCCCGTCGTGAAGGGAATCTTCAACTCTCCGGCAAATCGCAAGGTATCGAGACGGCGCTGGGGCTCCTTGTCTGGTGCTAAACGGTGTGCCGGGAGTTCGGCCAACGACTCAAGCATCATCCCCTGCGACGCCGATACGGTGCGCAACTGCGCCAGTTCGCCGCGGTAGAGGGCCCCGGCGTTGGCGTGGGGGAGTAGACCGGTGCTTTCGAGCACCATTTGCGCGGCGTTGGCGACGTAGTCAACCGTCGATTGGTACCCCCGCGCGGCGAGCCACCGAGCCGCTTCGTCGTAGCGAAGCTCCGGGCGCTCGCCCAACGTGAAGAGCGCCTCGGTACAGCCCGCATCGCGACCGGCCTGAGCGACAGCCATTACCTCATCGAGACTCATGTAGGCCGCGTTCACGTGTGCCGGCGCCTGGGCGAACGTGCAGTAGCCGCAGCGATCGCGGCAGAGTTTGGTGAGGGGAATGAAGACCTTAGGCGAATAGGTGATGACAAATCCGTGCGCGAAACGGGCGCGCTCGAAAGCCAATGCCGCCAGTTCCGCTAACGGCGTTTCGAGCAAGTCGGGACGGGCGGCGGCTTCTCGAATGGTCGTCATTGCGCCATCCTAGGCACGGTGTGCGCGACTCGGTGTCGCTTCAGCGTTCAACGACCAGTTCCGGGTCGACGAATCAGGCTGGAGGTACTTCGTGCATCTTCTTCTCGACAGTGACCAGCAGTTCGTCGTACGCGAGCGAGAATGCGGCGACCCCCTCGACCTCGAGTTTCGCGGTCACTTGTTCGAGCGACACGTCGTCGGGCAACTCGTCCAGTTTGGTCGCCTCACCACGAATGCTGTCTTCGGTCAAAAGAACCGATGCGGCGAACTCGCCGTGGTCGAGCGCAGCGGCGAGCGTGGCGTCGGGCATGGTGTTGACGGTTTCGTCGGCGACGATGGAGTCGACGTACAAGAGATCGGTATAGGCGGGGTTCTTGGTGGAGGTCGATGCCCACAGGGGGCGCTGCACCTGCGCACCAGCCTCGAGGAGCGTGAGGGCGCGGTCGCTGGCCATTCGTCGACGGTAGAGCTCGTAGGCGCCGGCGACCTGAGCGTTGGCGGTCGTACCGCGGCGCGGGTCGCCCTCGGGGAGTAGCGGATCGACCGCGACATCCACCCTCGACACGAAGAAGGAAGCAACGCTCGCAATCGCGTCAATGTGCCCCCGGCGTGCGAGCGCCGTTTCGAGACCCTCCATCCACGCGGTGATTACTTCGCCGTAGCGCTCGAGCGCGAAGATGAGCGTGACGTTCACGTTGATACCTGACGCGAGGACTTCGGTTATGGCCGGCAAACCCTCCTTGGTGGCGGGGATCTTGATCATGACGTTGTCGCGACCAACTTCCATGGCGAGCCGTTTGGCCGCCGCCACCGTGGCGACGGTGTCACGGGCGAGGCGAGGCGACACCTCGAGGGAGCAGAAGCCGTCGGCGTATCGACGCACGCCGTTGGCGAAGTCATCGAGCGACGACTTGTGCACGTCACTCAACACGTCACATACCAATCGAACATCATTCACCGCGAGCTTCTCGAAGACCATCTCGGGATCGATGTCCCCGCACTCGATGACCAATTCGTCGTAGGCCGACGAGGTTGCCAGGGTCTTGGCGAAAATGGAGGGGTTCGACGTCACTCCGCGGGCACCTTCTCGTACGTGACGCTCCAGCGTCCCGTCCTGTATCCAGTCGAGACGAATGTTGTC
>CAJDUS010000053.1_pt1 | contig 14658 bp, 13 predicted proteins | sample 7390831 | NCBI WGS metagenome assembly CAJDUS01 (sample SAMEA7055684, study PRJEB34461) | soil metagenome | biome: terrestrial ecosystem; feature: Peninsula; material: soil | place: Antarctica | collected 2016
CGTGGCGATGGTGAACGCCAACCCGTACGGCAACGGTGTCGCGATCTTCACTCGCGACGGCAATGCGGCGAGACTCTTTTCGAGAGAAGCGACCGTGGGTATGATCGGAATCAACGTTCCCATTCCGGTACCGGTCGCCTCGTACTCGTTCGGCGGCTGGAAGGACTCGCTCTTTGGGCATTCACACATCTACGGTCCTGAGGGATTCTCGTTCTACACCCGCGCAAAAGTCGTCACCTCGCGTTGGCCCCAGCCCTCGGAGTCCCAGATCGATCTCGGATTCCCGCGTACTCGCTAACGAACCACGTGCGTGAAAATCTCTTGGTCGAACGTTGCTCGGACCTTGTCAACGTTGTCGTAAAGGCTTTGTCTACTACTTCAATGGAGCGGCGGCGAAAGCGCTTCGGTTGGCCAGAATACGCTCTCGGCATCGATCGGGGCACAAGTAGTGGGTCGTGGCAATGAGCGCAGCCGTTGCCGGCGCATGAACCCGTCGGACCTGGGTTGCGCACACGGGATTGATCGCGAACTCCTCTCGCGCCTAGCGTTTCCTAATTGTGCGACGTCCACCACACGCCCGTGGCGATGACGATGAGGACAATGTTTCGGCACGTCGGGTAGTTCTACGAGAAGTGCGCGCCGTCTGCGCGAATCGAACAACGTGACGGCACCACGCCGAAAAGCTGGGACAGCCCCTCGGCGGCGAGTCCGGCCAACGCCATGGCCACCGAACTTGTCCGATGAGAAATCGTCTCTGTGCGTCTTCGCGTAGGGTTCTTCCAGCGAAGAGTCTCGCCGTTGCTTTCCCCAATGAAGACGCTGACGCCCACCACCGAACGAGGACGAAGGTTCCATGAGCAAGCAGCACACCAGCGTCCGCGCCTACGGCGTATTGATCAACGAGGACCGGGTCGCCCTCGTTCGCTCGAGTAACCCTCGTCACGTACCCGCGCTCTGGTGGCTCCCCGGTGGGGGCATCGACTTTGGTGAAGCGCCCGAAGACACCCTCGTACGCGAGTTCCACGAAGAGACCGGCCTACTCGTGCGCGACCCGAACTTGCTCGGTGTGACGAGCGACGTTCGCCGACGCGACAACGGTGACAAGATTCACACGGTTCGAATCCTCTTCACCGTGTCGTTAGCCGGTGGCGAGTTGCACCACGAGGTCCACGGCACGACGGATCACGCCGCGTGGTTCCCACTCGCCGACGTTGCCACGATGAACATCGCCGATTACGCCCAGGCGGCCATTGTCTCAGCTCAAGAGAAGTAGATTCTCGGCATCTCGCGCTTCAAGAACTTGCCCGCGGCGTTGCGAGGCAGCGGTTCATCGGTGAAGGCAACCTTGGAGGGAATCTTGAAATTAGCCACCCGCGTGGCCAAGTGCAGTCGAAGTTCGTCGCTCGTCAATGAGGCGCCCGCCTTTAACAACACGACGCAGGCAACTTCTTCACCTAGGCGTTCATCGAGGAGGCCGAAGACCGCCGCTTCGTGCACCGAGGGATGCTCGTAAATGGCCGCTTCGACCTCGGCCGAGTAGACGTTCTCACCGGCACGAATGATCATGTCCTTCACGCGGTCTTCAACGTAGAGAAAGCCCTCGGCGGAAATGTAGCCAAGGTCGCCACTGCGGAGCCATCCGTGCATGAACGTCGCCTCGGTCGCTTCGGGTTTGTTCCAGTAACCGCGACACAGTGTCGGTGACTTCATCCATATCTCGCCACTTTCGTTCGGTCCAAGGGCGTTGAGTTCCTCGTCACGAATTTCCACGTCCATCACCAAAGTCGGGACCTGACCGGTTGAGAGCGGGTTCGCGACGTAGTCGTCGCCATCAATGCGTGGTCCGTACGCGTTCGTCTCGGTCATGCCGTACCCCAGACCAGGGCGACCGCGATCGAAGGCGCCTTCAACCCGCGCGACGAGTGTCGGCGGTGCCGGTGATCCACCGCCGCCGACACTCGCCAAGGATGACGTGTCGTACTCGGCGAAACTCGGACTCTCCACGAGGTCCCACGACTGGGTGGGCACGCCCACGAAGTTGGTTACCTTATGGCGCTCGATCAACTGCAACGCGCGCACGGGCTCCCAGCGATACATCATCACCAATTTGAAGTGCCAACTGAAGCACGACATCATTACGGGGATACAACCCGTCACGTGGAAGAGCGGCACGATGAGAATGAAACAGGGCGCCAGGGCGCTCCCAGTCTCGCTGGGGTCTCGTCGCAGAGCTTGGACCGCCGCACCCGATGAAAACGCCATGATTGTTTGACAAACGGTGCCGTGGGTTGAGACCGCGCCCTTCGGGAATCCGGTCGTCCCCGAGGTGTAGAGAATAGTTGCGTCCATGGTGGGCGTGATCGCGACGTCGGGCATTGCCACGCCTCGAACAACCACCTCGTGCCAGTGCTCGACGTGGGGCGCGAGGGGCACGAGGGCGTCGAGACGAACGCCGAGCATTCTCACGTTGGCGCGCTGGCACGCACCGGCACCGCGCTCGATTCGTTCGGTGTCGCCAATCAAAACCGAAAGACCGGCGTCGTTGATTGCGTATTCCATCTCGTCCGGGGTCCACCACGCGTTGAGCGACACTGATACTGCCCCAATTGAGAGGATTGCGGCGAAGGAGATGATCCATTCGGGGTAGTTGCGCATGGCAATTCCCACCCGGTCGCCGGGCTTGACGTCGAAGTGGTGCACCAACGAGTACCCGAGGGCGTCGACCTCTTCCATGACGGACGCGAAAGTCCACTCCTCGTCCTCATAGACAATGAAGGTCTCGTCAAGACCACGGGCCGAGTCAAAGAGTTGGCGCAGGTTGGCCGGCGAGTTTTTAAACTCGCGGCTGACGAAACCGTCATATTCGACGTTGACCAGCTCGAACGGTTGACCGGGGGCGCCCGCCTCCGCATTCGCCTCATGAAAGCTCAGACCCACGAAATCCTCCTCATCGTTGCCAAATTCTAGAAGAAGGGCTACTGCCCGAGGATTCATTGCGAGAATGTGGCATGACCGTTACTGCGCGCCCGCCGGGATTCTCGCTCTCCTGATGCGGGTCAGCGTCCACGTGCACCCCGGATCGTCCACCACGTCGGTCGGAGGGTCCTATAACGGCACGCTCGTTGTGCACGTTCGCGCTCGCGCCGTCGACGGCGCTGCGAACGACGCCGTCCTCGCGGCCCTCGCGCAGTCCTTCAGTGTCCGCCCTCGTGGCTTCATTTGGTGCGCGGTGCGACGTCACGGACAAAGGTGGTGGATATTGATGGCGACGACGCAGCGTTATCCCAGCGTCACGGCGAATTGGTGGGACTCTCGACTGGGTTGTAAAGGAAGAACTACTTGGAGAGCGCCGGCGCGACGCGGGCCGCCTTTTGGGCCATGCGCTCTACGCCCTCGCTCAGTTTGGCTAGAAAGTCACTCAGGTCCTGACGGGCTTTCTCTGCTTCCGAGCTGAGACCAGCCAGGTGATCAAGGTCCCAGAGACCAAGGACCGGCTCTAACACATCACGCAGATACTGCTTCATGCCGTAGATGCCCTCGCGCGCGATGCGAACCGCGTGACGGGTGAAGCTCGGGATACCGGTGCCCGGCATTGCGAAGTCACGGACCTGCTTGGCGACGGCCATCATCATCATGGATGGATCGATGCTGAAGGCGGCGAGCGTCAGGTCACGGTAAAAGAGGTAGTGCTTCGTCTCGTCACCGGCAATGAGGGCCAGGACGTTACGACCAATCTTGTCGTCCTTTGGTAGTTTCGCGCCGGTATTTCGATGCGCAATCTGTGTAGCGCGCTCCTGGAACGACACGTAAGCAATGAGTTCGGCCATGTCCGCGGGCTGGGGAACCTGGCCCTTGGTCATCTGAACGCGGCGACCGTCTTCGAGCAGCGTGGGGTTTATGCAGCGGCTGATGTGGACCCAGTCGCGCATGACCATGGCGTGGCGGTTCTCCTCCATCGTCCACTGATGATTCCAATCGAGGATCGGGTGACCCGGTGGCGCGTGCAATAACAACGTGTGCGTGTAGTACGGGAGGTTGTCCTCGGTAAGCAAATTGACGTAGATGGCACTACGGACGCCTTCGTTGAGCGGATACTGACTAGGTTCCCAGGGCGTGTCGGCGAAGTTTTCGCCTTCTCCCCAATTGATCTGCTCGTGGGGATACCAAAGACGCGGCGCCTCGAGATGTCGGTTGTAAAGGCGCTCCACATCGGGCGCAATTTCACAGAGGAGATCAGTACGACTTTTGGGCAAACTCTTAAGGGACATTCACTACCTTCCACTCACCGCGAGGCGAGTCACAATCGTAAGCGTAATACCCGAGCGCATATGACAATCTATTAACTTGTGATGTCGCGCACAAGGGCGTCACGTAGCATGAACGTCTCGTGAAACTCATTGAAACGCTCGTTCCTGCCGACTTTCGCAGCAGCATTACCGGCCCCTTGCGCCGGTACTTCACCTGCACGTTCATTTCCTGCATCGGCAACGGGCTCACCCTGTCGCTTTTCGTGGTCTATCTCCATAACGTCCGAGGGTTCTCGACGAACTTCGCCACGCTGCTGCTCGCCGCGGCGGCCCTCGTGGGCATTGCTTCGGCACCTTTATGGGGAACCCTGACCGACCGCTTCGGTCCGATTCGGGTCATTTTGTTCACCGTCGTGGCGGACGCGGCGTCGTTGATTGTCTGGGCGCACGCCTCGACCGAAGGCCAAGCGGCGGCGGCGGCGCTCCTGCTCGCCGCGTTCGGCGGCGCCGGTTGGGGGCCTAGTTCCACGATGCTCAGCCGCATGGTCGAGCCGAGTCATCGTCAGCGCGCCTTCGGCTTTAACTTCATGCTCGTCAACCTGGGCATCGGCTTTGGCGGCCTCATCTCGGCGAGCATCGTCAATCTGCACAACCCCCAGTCGTTCGTACTGCTCTACACGTTCAATGCCGGCGTCGTCTTAGCGGCGGGCGCGCTGATGTTCACGTTGCGCACCTATGGCGGACCAATCACCGAGCACCACGACGACCCGGTGAAGAGTGCCCAAGGTTGGCGCGAGGTGTTGAGCGATCGCCGACTCGTGCGCTACGTGCTCGCCGCCGTCGTACTGATGATTGGTGGCTACGGTTCCCAGGAGGCCGGCTTCAGTCTCTTCGTCGTCAACAATCTAAAACTGCCGGTGCACGTCATTGGCGTCATCTTCTTCTTCAATACGACCACCATCGTCTGCGCGCAGCTCTGGGTACTCAATCGCATTGAGGGCAAGAGCCGCACGCGAGTCATGGCGACGGTCGGACTCTTGTGGGCCGTTTTCTGGATTATTCTCGACGTCGCACTAGCTCTGCCCAAGGTCTTGATCGTCGTCTCGCTCTGCGTGGCGATGGTCGTCTTCGCGCTCGGTGAAACGATGCTCTCGCCCGTGGGTCCGGCGCTCGTCAACGACATTGCACCCGAGCACTTGCGCGGGCGCTACAACGCTGCGGCCGGATTGGCCTGGGGCGTGTCGGGCACGTTGGCGCCCGCCATCACCGCCTTCTACTTCGACGATCACCTCGGAGACTGGTGGCCACTCGCCACGGGGGTAACGGCACTGATTGGCGCCGCGCTCATGCTGACGCTTCGTAAGCACCTCAGTGCACAAGAGGACGGCCGCGAGCTGGCGCCTTCAACCATCCCCGTGATCGAACATACGGACTAACCGTGTTGTTCGAACGAATCGACGCGCGTGACGCTCAACACTTCGATCCCTGGTTCGCGGTATTGCAACGCTCCGAGCAGTTGCGCGATGGAGGTACCGGTCAGGGGTGGCACCCCGACGAGTGGCGCGCGCGCGCCGTCGATGACTCGGCACCCCGGGTCTTTCGTCTCTACTCCTACGGCCCGTCACTGGAGCACCCGGTGGCCGTGGGAGCGCTGGAGCTGACACGCGACGACAACCTCAGCTTCATCGAAGCGAGCCTGTACGTTGATCCCGGTGAACGACGACGCGGCCACGGCTCGGCACTCTTGGCGAAGCTCGAAGCCAGCGCTGTCGCGCTGGGACGACGAACGCTCGTTATTTACGTCATTGAGGGAGCCCACGAAATCGGCACTGGACCGAATCGCCACTTCGCCCTCCATCACGATTACCGAATTGCCGAAGAGAACGTGCGGCGTGACCTCGCCTGGCCCCGGCCCGACGGCGAACTTGATCGACTCTGGGACGAGTGGATTCCCTACGCCTCGGACTACGACGTCGTTTCGTGGACTGGTGCGACACCCGACGAACTCGTTGACGCCCGGGCCCACCTCTCCGCGATTATGCCGGCCGAGACACCTCACGTCGACCTCGACGTCGAGGCCGAACACTGGGACGCCCAACGCGTACGCCATCACGAGGCCACGACCAACGAAATGGGCCGTGACCTCCTGGTTGCGGCGGCCCATCACCGTTCGACCCTTGAACTCGTGGCCTTCAGCGAACTCACCGTGTCGCGCGAGCAACCCATGACGGCGTACCAGTGGGACACGTTGGTCGTCGGTCAACATCGCGGCCACCGACTCGGTGGACTCTTGAAAGTCTCCACGATGCGCCTCCTGGCAAAAGGTGAGTACGCCACGACCAAGATCACGACGTTCAATTCGACGTTGAACGGACCAATGATCGCCGTCAATGAAGCACTCGGCGCTCGGATCGCCGGTGGCATGGTCGCGTGGCGCAGAGACCTCACCTAGCGAATCACAGATTTATGCGTTGATCAAGCGCGGGCCCGCGGCGATCATCTCGCGCACTTCGTCGAAGTTCAAGTTGTAGGGTCCGATCCAATTGAGGAACCAGGTAACACCGGCGGCGGCCCAGGGCGTGGGATCGTCACCCACGAATCCACTCACGACGATGTCGAACGTGGTGAGGTCGGCTCCCTCGTTTGTCACCAGACGGCGCAAGGTTGCAACGTCACTCGGGTCCTTTATGGAAATAACGAAGACGCCGTCTTTTCTCGCGGCCCGACGAATCGGGATCTTGTTGGGCCATCTCGCGGCTAACCAGATCGGAATGCCACCGGGTCGAGCGGCCGTGGGCGAGAATTTCACATCGTCGGCCCTGTAGTGCGGCCCCACGTGGTGGACTAACTCACCCGAAAGCAGTCCCGTGAGGAGATCCACTCCCTCGCTTAACATCTCGCCACGTTCTCTCGCGTCGGTGACCTCGCCGAACTTCGAGAGTTCGCCCACGTCGCCGTCGTCGCCAATGCCCAGTCCCAGAATCAAGCGACCGTGCGAGAGGAGGTCGAGCGTCACGGCTTGGCGCGCGAGGACCTGGGGGCGGCGGCGGATAAGCGGTGTCACCATCGGCCCCAACTGGATTGTGGTGGTGGCAGAGGCGACTGCCGCCAAGGCGATATAGGGGTCGAGTATCTTCGCAACGCCCCCGTCGTAGAGCATGTGATCCCAAAGAAAGATGCCGTCCCATCCAACGGATTCGGCCAACACCGCCAACTCGACAATCAAATTTGGATCGGCCACACCGTCAAAGGCGGGAAAGAAGAGACCCTGTCGCACACCATTCCCTAGAAGATAACTCGAGTGCTAATCGGACACATTGCCTGCGTCCGATTAGCACTCGAGTACAAGACTCTTTAACTGCGTATCGCAGCGTGGTTACTACGCCGCGGGCGGACCACCGGCAGACTTCTTGGCTTCCCAGGGCGCCGACTCACCCGAGCTCTTGAACAATCGAAACGCCAATACGGCCTGGACCAGGCCTGCGAGGATTGTGAGATACATACCGAACATTGGACCGTAGGTGTAGCCGAGGCCGCTGCCACTGGGAATCGTAATCCAGCGGATTATGACAATTAACGTGCCGAGCGCTGAAAGTCCGAGGACAGTTACGCCAGGTCCGACCCCCGTGCTTGGCATGTTCGAACCCGCGCGCAACATCGCCAAGTACACGCCCGCGGCGATGATCAAAAGGGCCCCGAGCCATCCATAGCCGCTGCTGAAGCCGCTGACCGAGGCGCTGAAACCGCCCCCGGAGGCGCCGTACCACGGCAGGAACAGGCAAATAATCGTGAGCGCTGACGCTCCCACGACGATGCGGTCAGACGTGTCAAGTTTCTTCATATCGAATGCAGCCATTGGGCTCCCCCTGGTTTGAGTGTCCTTATAGTTATCACACTGCGAAGTCCGCTGCACGCTTTTTGCCAGACGGTTCGTGACGTCGCCCCCGTGACCGCGAGACAGTGGTGTGAAAACGAATTGAATGACCGAAAAAATGTCCATTCGGCCTGACTGGGAGCTCGAAAGTTACACTCAACTTCGTGACCGCCGACTCTTCGACGACGCCGCTCGCGAAGAAACTCGCGCTACGCCGCGGACACCGACTCGCACTGATTGGCGCACCCCCCGGCTGGGCCGTGGACGGCCAGGCCGACGCCGTCCACATAGTGCGACGGCGATCTACAACTAGGTCCGACGTCGTTCTGGCCTTCTTCTACGACGTGGCGACGCTGCAAAGCGAGATCGAAGGACTCGCGGGACTGATCGTCGTCAACGGCGCACTCTGGGTGGCGTGGCCGCGCCGAGCTGGCGGACACGCGAGCGACATCACCGACAATCTGGTGCGTGAAAGCGCTCTTGCACTCGGGCTTGTTGACGTGAAAGTCGCCGCCCTCGACGAGGATTGGTCTGCCCTAAAGCTGATGTGGCGCCGGGAGTTGCGCGCTCACTACCCGTGATGGCGTTTCAGTTGCAGGCGGGATAGTTCTTAATGCCCCAAAGGTGCGCAACGGGCGCGGGCACGTCCTTGGCGCAAAGCGGGAAGCCCGGTGAGCCGGTCATGATCCACTTCCCCGATCCGATGCGGTAAAAGATGCCCATGTTGCCGCCATCTTGAAATGAGACTCCGGCCTTGTAACTCGACGGTAGAACCAAGTTGAAGGCCGCCAACGCCCAGTCGCGGTGGTCGGCGGCGTCGTAGGCGAGGAGGGGCTGGTTCGGACCCGGGTACTTCACCTGCCCCCACGTGACTCTGTCGCTCACCGCCATCTCCTTATTGTGCAACTTGTAGGAGAGGAACGTTGACTTGAGCGCAGACCGGTAGAGAGCGTTGGGCTTAATCACGTGCGACTTCACGGCTGGAGCACTCGGTGCGGAGTGCTGATCGGCGACGACGAGCGCGACGGCGGCCACGACTACCAGTGCCGCAAGCGCCATCACGAGCTTTCTCATATGAATCGCAATGTACATCACATCAATCGCGCCCGACGTGCGCGCGGCGACAATTTACCTGCGAACCAGTTACGGCCCTTCGGCGCCGTTTGGACCACACGACCTCGGGTCCCATGGCTGGAGCGCTTGGGTGACCAGCGTCGGCGCAGAAAGGGCGGGGTCGTGACGTACGGCCGTCGGGTCGGCGACCGCAATCTGCGTGGGCGCCTTGGTCGTCGTTGTGGCGACGGTCGTCGTCGTTACATGACGCTTCGTTGTGGTCGTGGTCGTCGGCGTCGACATAGGGGGCGCACTAACGCTGACGTCGGATCCGGTGAGGACTGTCACGGTGGCACCGTCACGCGTCGGACCAAGGGCCATCACCGCAGGTCCTTCAATCGTGTGCATTACCGCTTGGGCACCGGCCAGCGATTGAAGTGAGTTGTTGGCGTGATAGACGACTGTCTCTTCGCGAGTTCCAAAGGGTGTGGCCGATGAGAGACCGTGCACGACGAAACCTCGGTGGCGAAGTCCGGCCGCAACGACTTGCGCCTGATTCGCCTGACCGGTGCCGTTGACGACCGAGACCGAGATCGTGGCGTTCTTTGGCAGTGGTCGACCGGTCATGGTGTTAATCGATGGGTTGAGACTAAGAAACCGGTCAATCGTTTGAGAGATTCCGGGCTCCAGGGGAAACTCCACGTCGCCGTAGTAGTAGCCCTGGTAGAGGTAGCTGCCGGACTGGACGAGGACGACGGGAACGGTGAGTTCAGGAACATTGGCAATGGAAATGCCGTCGAAGTGCTCGGCCAACGACAACAGGTGACTCGTCGACATTCCCTGGTCGACCGTCAGGTACTTCGCCACCGAGGTGGCTAGTCGTTGGTCGGTGATGGGATTGGCAATACCCTTGGATTTAACCGCCGCCGCGAGGACCTTCAGGAATTCGTGGTCGCGACGAATTCGCGCAAGATCCGACAGTCCCTCCTGTGGCCACGAGCGAAAGTCGGTCCCGTCGCCGGCGTAGCGAATCTGCAAGTGACGGGCTCGGACAACTTGCAAGGCGTGGTAGCCGTCGAGGAATGTGCAACCCGTCTTCGTGATGTGCAGACCGGAGTAGGCGTCGAAGACTTCCATGGGGAAATACATGTGGATGCCGCCAAGTACGTTGACGACGTCGGCGAAGGTGTCGAAGTTGAGCTCGATGTAGTGGTTGATGGGAATAGCGAAGTCCTCTTGGATCGCGGAGACCAGTTGCGACGGTCCGTTGTAGAGCGCGGCGTCAATTTTGTTGGCGCCGGTGGATCGCGCGTTGGGAACGAAGAGGTCCCGCGGCAAGGAGAGAATAGAGACCTCGTTGGTGGTGAGGTTGAGGTGCAAGATCATGACCACGTCGCTGTTGACGCCGGTGACGCCCTGACTGCAGAGTCCGTACGCCTTATTTTGTTGTGACAGACCACAACGGGTTGTCGATCCAACGAGCAATACGTTCTCGGTGTTGTCGTACGTCGTCTTCGTTTCGGCGGGGATGTTGACGTGGTGGATGAGGTGGTTGATGTAGAAGTAGTCACCGGCGACCACTCCGACTACGGCGACCACCGCTACAACCAAAGATACGAGCACAATTTTCGTGCGCGAACGTCGTCGCTTTTTGCCGTGGCGCGGTCCAGACCCTCGAGCGTTGACCGCCTCACCCAACGCCTTAAGTCGCGCCTGATTGGGGACGAGAGGCGCGGCAGAATCCGATTCCGACATGGAGCAATTTTAGTTGAACCCGTCATCAGGGTCGGGTTGTTGGTCAGTGGGCGCCTAATCACGTCACCACCACCTAAATCGAACGACCCGCATTCTCCCAGTACGGTTGACGCAGTTTGCGCTTGAACATTTTCCCCGAGTCTTCGCGCGGTAGTTCCTCGTGGAACGTGACCAACTTCGGAACCTTAAAGCCGGCGAGATGAGTGCGTACGTGCGCTCGAATCTCGTCGATACTCAGTGACGCATTTGGCTCAAGTTTGATGGCCGCCGCAATCGATTCGCCGTACTCGTCATCGGGAATGCCAAAAACGGCGCAGTCACCGACGCCGCCGAGTTTCAAGAGACAGGCCTCGATCTCTATCGGATAGATATTGACGCCACCCGAAATGATCATGTCGCGTGCGCGGTCGCAGAGGTAGAGGAATCCATCGGTGTCGAGGAATCCAATGTCGCCGCACGTGATGAGTCCGTCTCGTTCCACTTCGGCGCGGGCGTCGTCCTTCCCGTGGTACGTGAAGTCGGAGTTGCCGAGGGCTCGCACGAAGACTTCGCCCGATTCTCCTACGCGCACCGGACCGTCATCGCCAATGATTTCCACTTCACACGACGCGAGCGGACGTCCCACGGTGCCCGGGTGTGCGAGCCACTCTTCGCTCGTACAACCCGCGATGAAACCGACTTCGGTACTGCCGTAGAACTCGTTGACGATTGGTCCCCACCACTCAATGAGGGCGCGCTTCACGTCGGGTGGGCAGGGCGCGGCAGTGTGTGAGACGTGGCGCAGCGAGGAGATGTCGTAGCGACGACGAACGTCGAGCGGGAGTCTAAGCAACCGCACGAACATAGTTGGCACCATATAGAGCGACGTGATGCGATGTTGCTCGATGAGCGACAGGAACTCTTCGGGATCGAAGCGGTCCTCGAGCACGAGGAAGCCGTTGTAGGCGCGTGCGGCGACCAGTCCGTAGGCGTAGGGCGCCGAGTGGTACATCGGCCCGGCCATGATGGTGCGCATTCCCTGCCACGCGCCGAAGAGTTGCGTCACTTCGACCATGTAGTCACCCGTTCGTGACGAGTCATTCGTACCGGGAATTCGTCGCACTCCCTTGGGGTGGCCGGTCGTGCCTGACGTGTAGATCATGGACGTTGCGTCGCCAATAAAGGCGTCCTGCAACGGCTCGAACGTGTCGCGCCACGTCGACCACTCCTCAACGCCGGGAGGTAGCGTGCGAAACGCCTCGCCAATCTCGAAGGACTCGGCAATGCTCGTGGGCGTCGTGACCCCGAGCACCGTGACCGATGGGGGAAGAGCGTGCCCGACGTGACGAAGCAGGTCGGCGTGCGCAACGAGAACGCGCGCCTTGGAGTCGGCGACCACGTAGGCCACCTCTTGGGCACTCCCGTGCCAGTTGATGGGAACCGGTGCGGCACCGAGTGCGGCCGCAGCAAAGGAGGCTTCAAAGAACTCGTGGTCGTTGCGCAGCAGCATTGCAATGGATCCGCCGGCCTCAACGCCGAGCGAACGAAACCCGGTGGCGGCTCGACGCGCACGCGCAATCAACTCCCGCGAACTAACGAAGACGTCACCACGAAGCACACCACCCACGGACTCTTCATTCAAACGCTGCGCACCCGAACCGGATTGACTCATCGCTCCCCCAACTGTTCACTTCGTACCGGACGATAACGCACGCCGTGGCGCTTGGGCCCGGAGCGCGTTCAGACTTCGTCGTTCCTACACTGTTCCTATGAGCGATCTACTGAATGATCACCGCATGACTTGTGACGACCAGAACCTAATTCTTCGTCACTACTACCCCTGGGGGGCCAAGACGATTCCCTTCACGTCCATCGTGGGCGTGCAGAAGGTCACACTCTCACCGATGCGGGGTCAGATGCGGATTTGGGGCTCGTGCAACATCAAACTTTGGTCCAATCTTGACGGACAGCGCCCCAAAAAATCGACGGGGCTCATCCTCGATATCGGCAAAAGGGTTAAACCGTTCATCACGCCCGACGACGTGGAAAAGGTCGATAAAATCATTCGCGAGAAGGCCGGACTTGGTGTTGGCGCGCCAGCCGTGCGCTCGCCCTTCATCTAAGACCCACGCGATCGCCCAACGCCGTACGAGGGCAACTGCAAGACTGCTCCCATGGAAAGCCCGAACTTTGATCACTGGGAGACGCTGGCCGCATTTCATGGTACGGGTTCCGACCGATTCTACGACGTCGACACGTTGGTGGGCGGCAAGGACTCGCTCACCGACTTAGAAGAGAACGCAATTGCCCTCGCGACCTACGGCGCCGGCGTTGGCAATCTCGACGTCATTCACATCCAGAGTCACATTGCTTTTGACTCGATATCAATGGCTCGTCGCGGAGCCCGCGTGACGGCCGTCGACTTCTCGCCGACCGCACTGGCGCGAGCGAGTGAGATCGCCCAGTTAGCGGGTGTTGCGCTCGACACGGTACTGGGCGATTCGCGCGATCTCCCCCACACCCTTGACGAGCGCTTTGACATTGCCTACGCGACCATTGGCGTTCTGTGCTGGATTGATGACCTCGACCAGTGGATGGCGTCGGCAGCGAGAGTCCTGCGCGACGGTGGCCGACTCGTGCTCGTCGAGATTCATCCCATCACCAACGTGTTCGGGTCGCGCGATCCCCTCATTGCCGACTTCCCCTACCGCAGCGGCGTTCCCGTGCTGTGGAGCGGCACCGGCAGCTACGCCAATCCGAACGCCGACTTCGTCACCTCGACCGAGGAGTACGCGCACTCGCTTTCCGAGATTGTGAATGCCGTCCACCACGCCGGACTCTCTCTGACCACACTCCTGGAACACGACGACATGGCCTACGACCCTCACAGGGACATCCTCGATCTCGACGACGATGGTCGGTACCGATTCCGTATTGGCGTCGGCGCCGACGGCACCCGTGAAACGGCATCGACCTTGCCGATTGCCTTCACGCTGCTCGCCACGAAGCGCCCCGCAGTCATTTAGTCAGAGCGCTCAACGAACTGGCTCGCCGGAACGCGACCACTTGTCGACGACATATAGTTGACTAAATCACTAAACTTTGTTATAAATGACGATTCACCATATCTTTGCCGCGTGAGCGGCCAAGACCAGCAAGGAGTCAGCCGACTATGTCCAACTGGGGATTTGAAACCCGACAGATTCACGCCGGAGCGGTACCGGACCCGACGACCGGCGCACGTAACGTGCCGATCTATCAAACCACGAGCTTCGTGTTCCGCGACACGGCGCACGCAGCTGCCCTCTTCGGTCTCACGGAGTTAGGCAACATCTACACGCGCATCATGAACCCGACCCAAGCAGTCTTCGAGGACCGCATTGCTTCCCTCGAAGGGGGCGCAGCGGCCCTGGCGGTGGCGAGCGGAATGGCGGCCGAGACGATTGCCCTACTGAACCTCGCCGAGAACGGGGGCCACATTGTTTCGTCGGCCTCTCTCTACGGTGGCACGTACAACCTCTTCCACTACACCTTGCCCAAACTCGGCATTGACGTGACATTCGTCAACGACCCCGACGACCTCGACGAGTGGAAGCGAGCTATTCGCCCGAACACGAAGGCCTTCTTTGGCGAAACCCTCGGTAACCCCAAGGGCGACGTGTTGGACTTCGAGGGCGTCTCCGAGGTCGCCCACGAAAGTGGCATCCCGCTGGTCGTGGACAACACGCTCGCGACGCCGTTTCTCGTCCA